>JACKZZ010017056.1_pt1 | contig 19846 bp, 17 predicted proteins | sample 8027871 | NCBI WGS metagenome assembly JACKZZ01 (sample SAMN15724774, study PRJNA655200) | protist metagenome | isolation source: fluorescence activated cell sorting (FACS) single amplified genomes of... | place: USA: West Boothbay Harbor, Gulf of Maine | collected 2000-07-19
TCATGTGAATTGTTGTTGTGTTTTGGTCAAATGGTGTTATGTTATCAACTGGAACTTCAACTAAAACTTCAACTTACCAAGAGATTCTATGGTATTGAAATATATTAATAAATATGGAATATATCGAGCTATATGGATAATTGTTCATTCTCAACATCTCCAATTCGTAAATGAGAATACCACTTTGGTCGAGTCTTGACGACACTAACAATGTTGTTCTGCTGCTTGTCTCTCATCACCCCAAGTCCCTTTGTCTCTACTACTGCTCTTTCTTCTTCTATAGGAGTAGCTAACATAGTGCTCTTTTGAATCTTTGACAGCATGTGGCGTAAATCCATCACCTCACTTCTATCCTTTAATACACCTGTTAGTTCCTCTTGAATCACAATCTTTTCTTTCATCAGCACCTCACACTTCTCTTTCATATTTTTCAAAGCCTTGGTCATACCTTCGTGTTTTTTCGACAGTTCCATATATCTCTTTTCTTGATTCTCGTACTTGTCTACGAAATATGAATGAGGTTGATTGACACTAGCCAATTGTAAATTGGCCTTTGATACACAACTCATGGCTTCCTCGTAGTTTTTCTTTACAATTACAAGTTCCTGTTTCAGTTTATCCACCTTGGATTCACTCACTAGGAGCTTATGCGCTAGTTCAATACTGTATCGAGTCTGGAAATAGATATATATATAGAGAGAGATGCAGTAGATGATGGTATACTATAGATATCTATTTCACGTACTCTTCGTTTTTCATGAGTTGGAATGGCATTTAATACATCCAATGGATCTCTATCAGTTTCATTATTCAGATTTTGAGCTTGTTGCATGACAGCTGTATCGATATCGTCCTCCATGTCTTCATACATCTTTAGTTTTGTCCTCTATGTATGAGGATGATGATGATGATGAGTATATATATGTTGTTTTTGTTTAGCTAATACCTCTATCTCTATCTCTGTTCTCAATTCGCCCATCGCTCTCTCTGAATCATTCTCTAGTCTAGAATATTCTTGTTCATGGACTGAAATCTAGAATATTATATCAATACGGTAGTTTGTTTATGATGTCTACAGTACTACTATGCACAACTTACCTTTTGTTTTAGCATTTCACATTGTAGCTTCATAGTACGATATTCAGTCATTTTATCTTCATAACTAGTCCCCAATTGATTGATCTATTTATTAAGTACGTAGTAAACTATAATATTATTATATTAAAGTACAATACAATACCTCAAAGGCCTTTAATTTCAAGTCATATCTTAAATCCGATATGGTCGTTTCGTATCGTTTTTCAGCTTTCGAGTGTTGCAAGAGCTATTGACAAAAGAAACAAAACATATTAGTATTGAATTTACATATCTACAATACTATAGTGTACCAATTACCTGATCCTCATTAGACGCTTGTAACATTCTCAGCCGATCTTGTGCCAACTCAAGTGCTTTAACAGAAGCATCTCTGCTCTCGCGTAGCAAATGGTTCTCTCTCTCATAAACTTCCTTTCCAGTTTCTCGAATGCCATTTAATTCCTTTGTATTGTTCTCTTGTATCTTTACCAATTCCCTCGACACATCAGACTGTAGAGGTATATAGATAGATAGATAGATAGATAGAGAGGGTTACTACACTCTCAATGTACATTAATACCTGATACTCTACTCGATACTCCTCCTTCAACTTTCTAAACTCTTCCATCATCACCTCCTTTTCCTTCTTTAATGTACAACACTCCTCTTCTAAACGCTCACATCGATTCTCCCATTCCATTCTCTTTGACTTCATCTCTGTATTCTCCCTCTGTAAATACTCTTTATCTGCTCGTATCATTTCCAATTTACGATTAGAATCTTGAAAATCTCGTTGTAAACGATCTCTTGCTGTACTAGAAGAAGCAACAACAGTTGTTGTTTGTTCTACTTGTAGTTTTAAACGACTACATTCCTCTTCTAATCGTTTCTTTTCTTCATATAACTCATCATATCCATGTGCATTAGTAGATAAAGATTGATACTTTCGAATACTTGCTTCCATTCTTCTCTCCATCTCTTGTTTACTGGATTCCGAAAGAGACAATTCCTTTGATAACAAACGTTCCTTTTCAATAGATAGTTTTAATTGATGTTCTAATTCTTGTATCTCTGATGAGATACAAGTACTCCTTCTTTTGTTCTCCTTCACCATGACATTACTATTCAACTCCATCTCTATACGATGTCTCTCCTTTTCCAATGTACTGTACATTCTATATTGGATGAATTCCTTTAAAGACATATCTTGTGGGTTCTTTTCCAATAACTATTTTTAAATAGTATTACTGAGAAAGTATTCCATTTTTATATTCATAAACAACTCTCTCACCCTTTCAGACACTTCTTTAGGAAGTTCCAAGTTCATAAACGATTCCTTTTCGACTTGTAATCTCTTTCGTAAAAGAGGAAGTTCTGCTTCAATGTAAGCTTGTTTAGTTTGAATCTCTGCCATCTCTCTTTTAGATCGTTCCTATTATATATTATACTATAGATAGAAGAAAGGTTTGTCAAGTAATAGTACAGCTCACTTGAATACTCTTAATAGCTTGAATAAATTTAGTTTTCTCTCTTTCCAACATCGTTTCTAATTGTGTTTTTTCAGCTACAACTTGTTTATATTTCATTTCATTCTCTACAAATGATGATGATGATGAAGAAGAAGGGATCATACGATGTTTTATTATATCTGCAGTAGAAGAATGAATGGAATGATGATTTTCTTCTTCTTCTTCTTCATCAGATAAGAGAGAAGTAGGTAAAGATAAAGAAGAAGAAGTTCTAGAAGAAAGAGAAGAGGGAGAAGAAGATAAAGAACGACTACCGGTAGTACTCATTGTTGTAGTAGTAGTAGTAGTATTATATACTTTTAGTAGAATACAAAATGTAGTATTTTATAAACAAAAGAGGATTTGAATCGTATAGGATAGAGATACTCTTCCAGAGTCGAGTCTCCAGTGATAATAGTAATAAATATTTGGAGAGATATTTTTCAAAAAAAAAAAAAGTTCTTTTTTTTTTTTACACGGTGCACTTACTTCACTTGCATTCAGCGCTGCTTTGTTTACCAATACATAACGGTACGAAATTGAATGCCAATGTTATCAGTGGGACTCGAACAGTACATACTCGAACCAAAAGCAGTGTGTCTAAACCACTACGTACTGTATTCATAGTCTATGCAGCAATTGTTCGATTTATTACTATCCACACCGTACAAAAAACCCTGTCACATTTTTTTCAATGATACAAATCTTATTTTTTTGGAGTCAAATTGCAAACTAAAAGGGCAAATGAAAATAGATTTTATCATCCATCACATCATCCAAGGAATGAATAGTTACGCAAATTGTATTGAATTGGATAAATGATAAGAACACAATCAATACCCTCCTTTTGAAAATATCTTCTTACTGGATAGTAAAACTAATACGATTACTGCAATGCACTGCACCAAGCACCTTTCTTTATCCCGTTCTTCTCTAACAAGAATTGTTCCATTCCTCTATAGTGATTTTATTGCATTTGAAAGGCGGTATTTCTTCTATGAACGGGCATACGAATGAACGATATATATTATTATTATACATGTGCTGCCAGGTTTAGGGACGACGTTGGCGGGGAGAATCATATCGAAAACGTCAGTTGAAGATGGGTAGAAGGGGTTGTAATACACTCACTTTCCTACAAGTTTTCTGGACACGTCTTTTCTGATTTATGGACAGGAAAAGACTGACTCACCAATGGTGAATACGATATTCAAATCCTTTTTGTAAGTTTGTAAACTCAATGCTTGTTTCTTTTCATAAACAATGTCAAGCATTGATTAATAGATGTAATATTCAAAGTGTGATTTGGACTTTTGACAATACCAGTATTAATCATACTAATATTACAAACAACACTCTATCCTTTCTTCATTGTTTCAAACAGTAAGTTTTATATATTTGTCATGTCATCACACTATTATATATAGTTAGTGACAATTAATATTGTATAGACTAGGATACAATTTAGGGTGTTTACAATGTACTACTACTAGTACTACTACTATAAACTCTCCCATCAGCATTAAAAAAGAACAAGAACAACAGTTTGATGCATTTCATATGGTCAATAATACAACAATACAAAATCCAATCACAGCCATTTGCAATGAGTTACAAAGGAAACCACAAGAGAGTGTACTAGTAGTATTGGACCATAGAATAAGGAGGATGAGGGAGGATAAGAGAATGCAAGATTGGATTCGAGAGAGTAATATTCATACGATAGTATTAACAGAAGACGACTGTTCATACTCTTTCGACGCAAGTCTATCTTTTGTAGATTGTCCCAGTCATATACGCCTCCCTCCGTCCTCTCTTCTCCATCCACAAGACTTTGCAAGAGGTATTTACAACTGTATTCTTCTTCTTCTTTTTTTTTTAATGTAGTATATCTATAGCTTTCTTGGACGTGGAATCTTTAGAACTGTTTCGATTTGGATCCTTTCCTATTTCTACGACAGAGATATTCTATGAATCTAAACACGCTTTTGCATTAGTGAACATTAAACCCATTGTACCTGGACATGTACTTGTAGTTTCTAGACGAAGGGTAGATCGATTTTCACTACTACATCCATTAGAAGTAGCAGATCTATGGAATACAGCACAAGTAGTTGGGAAGGTCATTGAAAAGCAATATACAGCAGATTCGTTGACCTTTGCTATTCAAGATGGCAGGGCTGCTGGACAGACAGTGCCACATGTTCATATTCATATACTTCCACGAATATTTGAAGATTTTGAAAGAAATGATATGGTGTATACTGAGGTAGGCTGAAAGAAACGGAATGAGGAGAGATAGCTTCATTGTTCTACTACTCACTGGTAATAACTATATACCAGATAGAACAAAATGATCAACGTAGAGACGGCTGCGGTACTGGAAAACCAATGGACTTGGACCAAGAACGAGTCTCTCGATCAAGTAAAGAGATGTGTCTAGAAGCCCAGACATTAGCCAAGTTATTCTAAAAGATTGTTTCCAGTGAAAAACATTTGCAATTTGATTATTGTGATGAATCACTGATTGACTCAAATTATTAGATTCATGAATCGAGATATTCATTCATATGAATATGAATATATTCATAAAGTGAGAAATGGACTCATTTATAATATTTCTTTATAAACACAATTCTTATTTTGTTAGCAACAATTTCTATTAAACAACATAATTATATGTTACCAAACAACTACAGTCATCCATCATAATGTCTTCTCTTATTCCATCTTTACTTGCACCACCCAATAATACTCTGAACAATAAGAAAGAAGAGACTATGATCAAATCTAATACTACTACTACCACACGTTCCTTTGGTTCTCAATTACAAGCTCCTGTCAATGTATATGATTTAATGAATAAATCAAAGATGACTACCGGTAGTAGTAGTAATAATAATAATTCTTCTTCTTCTTGTATCGAAGAAGAAGAAGAAGAAGAAGAAACAACAGCTGCTGCTCTTTCTTCTTCTTCACAAGACTTGAAACATGAAACTCATTTAAAAACATGTCTATTCGACTCTTTACAACTAGATAACTATCAATTACAATTCAAACTACAAGAATTAACATTAGAAATAGAATTTTATCAAAATCTAATTGTACAACTAGAGGATGTTCTCATTGTTCATGCCCATAAGAAAGAGTTGGAAGCATTTGAAGACGAAAGCATCCTACAAAACGACATCAGACAACAACAAAAGGTCTTGTATGACAAAATCTATTCTATTCTCAATGCATAAAAACTACATATATAATACCAGGATAGAGTTTACTACTTATTACGAGTCAAAGTCCTCTGTTTCTCTGCATGAACAACCAACTTCTCCTCCACTTGTAAACCCTTACGTCTACGTATCGTATCAATCACTTTTCGAACTCTATTCTTTGTATTCGCATCACTAGAATCTATCGTTTCTCCATACTTTTCTCTTTCTTCTTCTGTATTCGGTTGGAAATAAGGATCCAAAGACAAGCGTTGCCAATGACTAAACCATAACTGAGGCGTAGATGCACAGCCAGAGGTTTGACTCAATAAGTCAGAAGCAAAGCCAAAACTGTCCATCACAGGTACGTAGGCTTCTATAGTAAAGAGAGACGTTCCATCTGTCAAACCTTCCTTTAGAATCTGGCCTCTACGTTTGGATAAAACACCATAACATTTACCCAACTGTTCAGCATGACATTGGATAGTACACTGGTACATTGCTTCGACTAAACGAACAGGTTCGTGCAAGAATGCTTGAATACAACCCGTCTTCATACTCGAAATCAATTGGCCAGATAAAGGACCATACGAATGTTGTTGTTGCTGATCTTCTTCTTCTTCTTCTTGTACGTCTTGTTGATGGATATTTTCTACTATAAAAGCTACGCCTGACACAGGTTCACCACATAAAGGTCCTGCACAAGTTGCCATTTGAAACCCTGTTACGAGACTGTTGGCTATCTTATCCCAAAAGACATGTTCCTCTTGTTGTTGTTGTTGCTCTTTCTGACAACTAAAGAAGCGATCCTTTGGCAACCAGCTCTTTAGATTACATATCAATACATTCGATCCTATTCTACGAGGTCCTAGACTCCATATGGACTCTAAAGACAACTTTTGCCAAAACATTCCATACTCCTTCTTACGTTTTACCATAGAAGAAGAGGATGATGATGTTTCATCTGTACTTGTAGTATTAGACTCTTCCTCATTCTCCTGCCAGTCTTCAGATAGAAATAAAGCAATGCACGCTGCCAATGAAGTCTTTAATGATGTTCCAAGAGCAAGATTGCAACCATTTGCTTCATCCTTTGTATTGATCCATAGACGAATATCATCTACATGAGCTTCAATCCAATCTGTAACTGGATCAGGCAATGGCAATGCACGTAACTCAAGTACTATCGATCCATCTGCTGTTGATATACTTGTAGTAATACAAGATGCCTTCTTAGCTACTGCTTCCTTCTGCTGTTGATGCTTTAAGAAAATTGACTGCTGAGCATTCGAAATATCGCCCAATATAATCGTTTCTCTAAAGCCTACTAAAGGAGGAGATGCTCGAATAGGAACCTTGGCAAACCTTTGCATTAGATCCTTAATACAACGTTCCAAATGCAGTTCTCCCAAGCCAACAATAACATGTTCACCACTCTCCTGTACAAGCACTTCTACAGTCGGATCTGCTCTATACAATAGTTGTAAACCTTTTTCCATTTGAGCAAAGTGCCGAGGATCTTCAGGTTCTATTGCAACTCGGACGATTGGTTGCATTTGGTAGGGTAATTTGGTAAGATAAGGACATGCTAATGAACTTGTAAGTGTAGCTGTCTTCAGTACAATATCTCCTAGTCCAACAATACCAAATACGTTTCCAGCAGGAACAGAATCAATCAACGTCAGTTCCCGACCCATCATCATATAAAACTTGAGGTCCTTTCGATGTACCAAGTCTCTGTGTTCTCCCATTGTAGATGAATTGAATTTAGGACCCAATACATAGACAACATCCTGATCATTCTCATCTTCTTTTCTATTGGATAATGTACCTGAATAGATACGAGCAAAGGCAACAAAGATCTCTTCTTCTTTTTCTTCTTGGAATGAGCCGAGTTTAGCTGTATCTGACAATAACGAATGATGGACAGATACCATTTTGCTAATAAAGGCAACGATGGGGGCAGAGGAAGCACTATTGCAACACGAGATGCTCTGTTTGATCGTTTCCACTTGATCAAGTGTACTACTAGTACTAGTATCATCCGGCCATAAACGTTCACAACGATTCCTCTGTGCATCTATTGGGTTGGGTAGAATACGCACAGCCATTCTTAACATAGCATTCGATAGAGGCAGCCATCGTTTCATAATCGATTGTGTTGCAATTCTTCTATCGGAATGCTTTAAATCCCTCTGTGAAAGGTCTTTATAGATCCTCAATGATTTAAGGATCTGAGTCACACGTTCTGGATTAGGATCTAATTGAGAAGCAGAGTAGACCGACCAAATAGGTGTTAATACACATTGAACAAAGAGTGGAAGACTGGAGGAATGTGGAGGCTTTTGGAGGATCTTTTTCGTCTTTTGATTGAAATAATACTCTCCCCATAAAGCCCGACGCATTTGCCTTGGAGATACTTCAAACTTAGATGCATAAACACAACTAAAATCTCCTAAACCAAAGGCCCAACCATCTACTGCACTAGAAAAAACAACGTTTCCAATATAAGGACAAAACAACATTGATTGTTCATGTTCTGCATCTAGATCAGTATGCCACGTATGTTCTTCTTCTTCTTGTTCTACTGTTGATGATGATGAGGTTTTTTGAGAGTGTTCCTTATCTAGAGCATCAGATGTTAACAAAGCACTAATGATAGCATTGACCTGTTGTAGTATAGAATGTTATATATAATTCTATCTCTTCAAGAAAGATCCTCCTCTCTATATCTTACCTGTTCTAAGATACGACACAAATGCTGATACGCTTCTAATGGTGAAAACTGTAATTCAACTACCAAACGATCCATTTTATTCAATACTAAGCAAGGACGGACTTTCTCCTGCCATGCTTGACGTAATACAGCATGTGTTTGTGCTTGTACACCTTCTACAACATCTATCACTACTAATGCTCCATCACATAGTCTTACTGCAGTAGATACATCAGCAGAAAAGTCTACATGTCCAGGAGAATCAATGAGATTGATTAGAAAAGGAGGTTGTGCTGCTGCTGTTGTTGCTGTTGCTGTATACAAGAGAGAGATTGCACTACATTCCATTGTAATCCCTCTCAATTGTTCTTCTTCTGTACTATCTAAATAACGTACTTTTCCTGCAATTCGTTCTGAAATAATTCCATTTGAAGATATTAAACTGTCACTTATGGTCGTCTTTCCATGATCGACATGGGCTAAAATACATAAATTACGAATTTGTTTTGGTTTAGATTGTATAGCAACTAGATCAGACACTGGAATCTGAATCCCCATAATGTATGAGATATTAATAGCTGTTGGATATATGTTATAATTGTTGCAGCTCTTCTTCTTCTTCTGGTGTGTGTCCTTTCTACCATCCTCAATCAGATTGAAAGATCTAATAATAAATAAATAGACAGGGACATGTCGTTCAAAATGACTGGTAAAGAGACGTTCTACTTAAATTCACTGGACACCAGAGACTCTAGGTCGTTTGCCTTTTTTTTCCTTCATTCTTGAATTTTCCAATCCATTACTACAATGCCAATTCGCCAATTTCAAGTCGTAGGACGTAAAGCCCCAACGGAACAGGATCCATGTCCTCCTGCCTTTCGCATGAAATTATTTGCTCCAAATGAAGTTCTTGCAAAGTCTCGTTTCTGGTATTTCTTACATCAAATGAAAAAGATGAAGAAGACGACGGGTGAAATCTTGGATATTAATGAGGTAAATAGATATACACTAGAACATTAGATATGGGATGAAAAAGTGCTTGTTTGCCATGAAGGAAGGGAACTAGCGGACCCTTCCTCAGCTTACAAACCGCTTCCTTCACGGTTTATCCGTTGCGAGCTACTCTTAAATCCGCACGCAACAGGGTATATCATATATATATTCATATAGAGAGATACGATCGATATATTATTCACCTCTTCTTCTTTCTATAGCTTACTGAGAAGAACAATCGTATTGTCAAAAACTATGGTATTTGGCTACGATACAACTCTCGCAGTGGAACCCATAATATGTACAAGGAATACCGTGATGTAACCATGTGCAAGGCTGTTGAGCAAATGTATGCTGAACTTGCAGGTCGTCATCGTGCTCGTCCTCGTTCTATTCAGATCATGCGAACTGCTGAAATTGCTGCCAAGGATTGCAAGAAGCCAAGTCCAATGCAATTCCACAACTCCAAGATTCAATTCCCTTTGGCTCGTCGTATTCCTCGACCTTCTGTAAAGAAACATCGCACCTTTTCCAAGGCTTCTCGTCCTTGCACGTACCGTGGTTAAGTGTCTTCTTTCTTTATATATAGAGATGCATTTTGTTTTACATTGCTAGCTAGATGATCATCATAGTTGGTAGTAGAAGAATTTGTATTTTTATATCGGTTGAAAGGTCGCGTGTGTTTTTTATTTTTAAATAGAAATACCGATTGACATTAGTTACTCTCTCTCTGAAGGGTCGTTTAGTCGTTTCATTCATTCATCCATCTGCTGCTGTAAAGCGTCACGTACTACTACTACTACTACTACAAATTCTCTTCAGCAAAATACCATGTTTAAAACAAGAGATAAACAATGTCTAATAGTCCAGCTCATTCTGTTGTTCTTATTCCTTCAAGACCTTTTACAAAACATTTATTGTCATTCTACTCATGATTGTATTCACGATGCTCTCCTCGTTCTTCCTAAAGAAGCAAAAGATCTAGCTCATTGTCAACAACTTCCCATGTCTGTTCAAAACTATCACACTGCGACGTCAATGGACATCTATGAACTTGTACAACCCATTCGGATCTCCTTTGAACAACTCTTGCCTTCTAGTGGAGATACGACACATAATTGTCAAGAAAACGATCAAGTATCGGTAATGTCATCTACAGAACACTGTTTTATGTACGAATGTAATCTAGACCATGATCTAGTAACACAAGAACATACACAACGTGTATCTACAGTCCTAGAACGTGTGTATCTATATCTAATGGAGAGAATTCACGTCGTTCCTGTTCAAACTCCATTGACTATTTCAAAGACAAAAAGAGATGAATATGAAACATCTTGTCTACATGATTGTATTCGTTTAACGATGTTGGAGACAGATACAGTAGTTGTAAATGCCGATCTACTCATCTACATTACTCAACGACCTGTGCTTGACGGAACAGCTTCATGGAGTCGAAGTTTAGCAATCGATCAGTTTGGTCGTCCTGTATTAGGACATTTGAATATAGGACCACGTGAAGTAGTTCAATTAAGTGATGATGCTTTGTTTGACATTGTATTGCATGAAATGCTTCATTTATTAGGCTTTTCAGCCTCATTATTTCCTCCTAAACAAGTGGTTGTAGAAGAAGAAGAAGAAGAAGAGCTGTCTATTCCTACACTTGTCTCTCCTCATGTCGTATCCATGCTTCAATCGCATTTACAATGTCCTTTGATCACTGGAGCTGCATTAGAATCTACTTTTGCAACAACAATTACTACTACCGGTAGTTCACATTGGAACAAACGTTTGTTTGGAAATGAACTCATGACACGTAGAATAGAAGAGAATGATGGAGTTGTTTCAGACATTACATGGGCTTCTTTACACGATACAACATGGTATTATTACCAACCCTCATCATCATCATCATCATCTACTTATACGTATCGTCAAGGAGAAGGATGTAGTCCTGACATCAATGATTGCGCTCTATGGTCTAAAGAATACGCGTGTATGCCTACTGATCTCTCTACTACTACTACTCTACCTACTACGCATTGTTCTAAAGACAAGAGCACGTCTCGTACTTGTACTAAAGCCATTGAATACAACACTCCACTTCCTCTTTATTATCAATTAGATCCAACCAATGATCCAACATTAGGTGGAGATGCGATGTATGATTATTGTACAATCATGGTTCCTTTTGTTCATTGTAAAGATGGTAATGAAGATCTAGATGCAGTACGTTATGCAGAAACGTTTGGAGATACAAGCGCATGCTTTGAACAGAGTTTATATCTTGGTTTTGGTACTAGTTCAATGGCAGGACGTTGTCATCAGATCAAATGTTCTTCTTCTTCTTCTTCTTTAACAGTCTTATCTGTTAAACTATTAGAAGAATGGTTTGTTTGTGATGTTCAAGGGACAGAGATTAAACTAGAAAACTACAGTGGTTCTTTTATCTGTCCAGATCCTGCTCTTTATTGTAAAAAACAAGAAGAAGAAGAAGAAGAAGAGCCAAACAAGGAGTGTCCGTGTGATGCTGTATCGTGCTGGAACGATCAGTGTTTATGTACATTAGGAACTACTGGTCCTAAGTGTACACAAAAGACGTGTTTGTTTAATAATGGTATGGAATGTAATGGAGTAGGGACGTGTAATCGAGAGACTGGTACATGTACTTGTGTATTACCATGGATAGGTCCAGGATGTGCATTAGAACGAGTGAAATACGAGAACAATGAAGAGTTGATGATCATACAAGTCCCAGAAGATGGTATTGTATTGGATTCTATAACGAGTAATGCTGTTTTTACTCATGGAGAATGGGAGTATTATAAAGTAGATCTCAAACAAGAAGAAGAAGAAGAACAAGATGATGTAGAGATTGTGATTGAAGTTGTACCGATTGTAGGAACAACACAAGTGTTGTTTCTATCTTTTGAAACACCTCCTACATTGGACAAGTACGATAGCTTTGATCCTATCTCATGGTTATCGTATGGAAGATCGTATGAATATCATTATTATCATTCAACATCAACAACAGAAGACAAGAAACAGCTGTACATTGGATTGTATACTCTATCTCCTCAACCTCTTCCTTCTTCTTCTTCTACCAACAAGAAGAAGGATCAACACGTGTCGATTCAATTGTATACTATACAAGACTCTATCTGTCCTACTAATTATCCTCCCTGTTCTTCTTCTTCTTCTCATGGAACGTGTATTAAAGAACCAACAGAGATCTATTGTAAATGTATCCATCCTGAAACAGTTGCAGGTATTCATTGTACAACCAAAGTCACTCACTTATCCAATCAACACGCTTCCTGTGTAGAGATTGTAGAAGAAGAAGAAGAAGAGCAATACGAAGAGGTTCATTTTTCCATCTACGTACAAGACACTCAACATCCTATTCAAGTATCCTTACAATATATAATGCAAGAAGAAGAAGAAGAAGATAAGAGTTATGGACGACGTTTACTTGCTAGACATGAACAATTGCCTCAATTAGGAGATGAAGTTTCACTCATGAGTCTCTCTCCACTCTCTCATCAAGAGATTGTGTTATCAAGACAAGGACTATGGTACATCACAGTACTTTCTTTTAAGAGTGTAAACGATAAAGACATTCCAGAGTTGTGTATAGACATGATCTTACCAGAAAGAGTAGTAGAATGTACAGCTGAACTTTGTTCTTTACACGGTATCTTTACTAAAGACAAGACTTGTATTTGTGATCATACACAACAACTCTCTGGAGCAGTGTATGGAGGATACTGTTGTACATCTTTAATCAGTTTTACGCTACCTCATTTCCATTTCGGATCTTTTGTTGCAGATACGATAACACAAATCATTCCTTCTGCTGATCATCAACAACAACAGAAACAGAAGAACAAGACACAAGTACTGGCCCTTGTGGATGTAGAGGTTCCATTTACGTATCATTTACTCTTATTGAAAGACTTTCTACCTCCTTATCGTATCATGATTGAATCATCTTCTAATCAACGTTTAGGTATCTTTTCAATTATAGATCAAGTCCTAGTACCTCATTCTACACTTGATGTAGATACTAATCCTACACATTTACTAATACCGAATACATACTCGTCAGTGGTTCATTCTTTTAAGGAAAAGGCAGTGATGATTGTCGTGTATGGCAATGAGAAAGAGAAGATCAAGCTTAGAGTTCATGTAGAAAGAAACACAGAAGATGATGATGATGATGGAAGCTTGGAGAATCGAAAGATTCCCCAAGATCAAAAGGAAGGGAAGGATAAAGACAATAAACAAGTGATTATTATCAGTGCTGCTATTGGAGGGATTGCGGTGGTCGTTCTTCTAGTAGGATTAGCGACGAAACAACATATGAAGAGACGCCAAGATGCAACTGGGAATAGAAAGAGAAGAGATTCTACTTTTGTACCCGTTGCTATGGATAGATTCAGTGCTTCTACTATTGTAGGATCGGACGGTATTGATCGTTGGTGTCTTGCAGTTGATCCACAGACAGGATCTATGTATTATTACAATGAAAGAACTCGTGAAACACGATGGGAACCTCCTGAATTGTGTGATGAAGATGGAGAAGAACTTCCGATTGATCCAGACGACATTGAATTATAACTATATAAGAATTATAAAATATATCCCTTTGTTATTAATAAATAGTTGCTTTAATGCATATGGTATCATAGTATCTATGGTTGGAATTCGTGATTCTATTCTTTCTTTTCTATTTTACAAACAATAACTCTCAATGGTGTCTATGAAGCTCTTAAAAAACAAGATTTTGCTTTGTTTTTAGGTTTGGTATTAATAAACAAGATACATGTGTATATCAAGAGTGTATAATATACATATATTAATATATAATAATGACTTATATTATACTGTGAACGATGCAAAGTAGTGAGATGGTTAAATCTCTTGGTAAGTTGAAGTTCTAGTTGAAGTTCCAGTTGATAACATAACTACCGGTAGGGGCCGGCCATTTCACAGCCAACCCTTTGGACGTCCAAATGGATGGCCGTCCAATAGGCGGACGTCTATCATTGCAATGACCACTTGAGCAAAGCTATCGTTCCTTGATTATCAATACATCCTTGAATGAAAGTTTCTTGTTTGCAGTCTTCAACTTTTCACCATAAAAGGAGTACTACAAACACACCAAGATTACCATCATGAAGTGAAGGTTTGAAAGTTCTTCGTGATGGTATTGGTTTGGGTTCGACTCATTTCCAACCATCGGCCATGATGGTGAGTCAGATTTATGTGTTCTTGAAGTTGAAGTTGAATCTTTTTCTATCTGATCTAAAACCCCATTATATCTATCTCTTCTCCCCTTCTCTCCTTCCATTCTCCTCCACTAATCTTAAAAGCTTTAAAGTATAATATAATAAAGACTTTTTAATAATATTATATAAATACAAAAGATCAAACAACACACATTTGGTCGAATCATGTCTAGTAAAGTTACGTTTAAAGTTACATTAACGTCTGATCCTAAACTGCCCTATCGAGTGTAAGAAAAGGTTGTATATTCCTTAGTTGAGGATGATAATCTAATCGTATTTATATAGTGTAAACGTTCCTGAACAAGCTCCATTTACTGCTGTATTAAAATATGTAGCAGAAGAATTTCATGTTCCTGCTGCTACTAGTGCTATTATTACAAATGGTATGTGTTGTGTGTATCATCAAACATCTTTTTGTTTAATGGAATATCTATCTATACCTTGAATAGATGGAATTGGTATCAATCCTTCTCAAAGTGCAGGTAAAAAACAACAACACATGTATCTCTTTAACCTTCTTTTCTATTCAATCTTTTATTCTATTCATTACAGGAAATGTGTTTTTAAAACATGGATCGGAACTGCGTTTAATTCCAAGAGATCGAGTCGGTGGAAGATGGGTACAATCATCAAACCATCAATAGAGATATGATACATCTGTATCCTCTATTATATTCACATTGGATTGTATGATATAGGTAGATATATAATAAATGCAATAGATATATTGTTGCCAATAGATGATTCAATATCCATTGAATTGTCTTTTTTGATTTATAAATCAGATAATTATTAGTTTTACCGCCCTTTCTCTCCAAAACATCAAAAAGAGAAAAACAAAAACATCAAAAAGAGAGGAGAATTAAATCATATCCACTGTATTATATTAATATCATATTCCAACCATCATTCCTACTATTATATATATACATATACATACAAATCACTATGTTGTCTTCTTCTTCTACAACTACTTGTACTCCTCATAAGAAACCTCCTCTCTGTCTTAAGAAACAGCTTCTTGTTACTTTACGTTGAGGAATCGAATATATCCATTGAATTGTCTTTTTTGATTTATAAGTCAGATAATTATTAGTTTTACCGCCCTTTCTCTCCAAAACATCAAAAAGAGAAAAACAAAAACATCAAAAAGAGAGGAGAATTAAATCATATCCACTGTATTATATTAATATCATATTCCAATCATCATTCCTACTATTATATATATATACATACATACAAATCACTATGTTGTCTTCTTCTTCTACAACTACTTGTACTCCTCATAAGAAACCCCCTCTCTGTCTTGTTAAGCAGAAATCTTTTCCTAAAAAGAATATCCTTTCGTTCTCTCAACTAAAACAAACCAAGAATAAAAGCAAACCAAATACCAATTCCATATTCTTACAAAAGAAAAAGATGATTACAACTCCTACCAAGATGTTTTCCTTTCAATCGATTCATCATCAAACAAAGAACAAACAACGTCTCGTACCGCCCTCTTCTTCTGCTTTTAAAACCTCCCATTTGTTGAAAAAGAAACAAGACGTAGCAGCTCCGATGAACTTGAAGACAGAGATGAATATGATGTAAGTAGTAATAGAGTAGTATATCATCATCATCATCAATATACTTTATACTCTAGTGCGCAAAAGAACGTACAAGCAGAAACAGCTCTTAGTCGTTGTGAAACGATGTTATCTGTAAAGAAACAGCAATTGGATAAAGTATTGAAGCATTACAATGCCACTGTTGTTCGCAACTCTAAAGTATCGTACGCTGGACAGGTCTAGACCGTAGTAAAATACTCTTCTATTTATCCAACTATATATTTAACTACAGAGAACTCGTTCAACGCAATACAAAAAACGTAAAGCTTGCTCAAGACGCTTTAGACAACACTAAGGCTCTGGACAACATTAAAAGCACGTTGAACCAATTGAAATTAAAGACAAATCTTGTAGAACGAGCTAATGCTGAAATTCAATTGAAAACAAGTGTTTTAAAACAACTCAATGAGGAGAAACATCAGGTGTTGGATAGAGCACGTGAAGCGACAGTTGTAGCTCAATCGAAACATGCACAGAGTATTAAGAATCCTATACTACTAGAGCATTATCTCAACTATACTATAATTTGATCCTACTTTTCATACTGGTTGATTGTCATCTATTTTGTATCAGGTGAAAACCAATTGGCGATGATGCAGGAAGATATATTGGGATGGAGAATACGCGTGCAGGTATAATAAGATGCCTACTACTATTGATTAAGTTTTTATTCTTTATATACTGTATGTATAGGAAATGGAAGCAACAGTTGCTGTTTCTGAGAACCATATGCAGACACTGTCGGAACAACTGGTCTTGGAACGTCAAGCGTCTGATAGATGTAAGGAAGAACAGAAACAGTCGGAGGAGACATTGAAGCAATTGACAAAGGTATTCATAGTATAGAGATTATAATAATAAGAGATTAGTTTATTATCAATATGATACCAATAGACAGAAGCTACGATACGTCAGGAAGTTGAGAATAAAAGAAAGACTCATAACCAAATATTGTCTAAAGTCTATGCGTACGTACAGTACAGTACGTGTGTTGTGTGTTGTTCATTCACTTATTAATACAATATTGATCCTACAGTAAAATTGAATACAATAATCAAATGATTGATGATCCTGTAATAATACTCTATCTATCAAAAGTTTTGAACCATAACGCCCTGATTACCATACTATAATAGGAGATCATACAGCCAGATGTAGCATTGACTTTGAAATTACAAGAGTTGAAAGCCTTGGAGAATCAACTTAAGGCAAGTAGATAGAGATAAGACACGGATGTGTGTTAAATTATATCTAACACACACACACACACACACATCTACAGAATGAACAAATCCAGCTATTGGCGTATCAAAGAGAACTAGTGTTGCGTATAAGCCACCAAGAAGAGATACTGGCTTCGAATAAGAGTGATCACAGAGTGAGTGCGTACGGTACACATCAATATACAAAACATTCTATCAAGTTTCTCTTTATTGTGCACAGCACGCGACGGAACGAATATTGGAAGTTCGTAGACAATTATTTGATTCTGAGCAGCACTACATAAGCCTGACAACGTCTCTATTGAATGAACAAACAGAATACAAAAAGTATGTTGATACCACACGTGAAAAGATAAGCACTATTCAATCGAATATATTGGCCCATCAATCCAAACTGAAGGCCATTGAGAACCAACGACTGGAGAACTTTACTGAAGAGAAGAAGAAAGAAAGGATTGGAACGATGATGACGTTGGAAAAGCGATGTTTAACTCAACAAATGGCACTGACAGTGTCGAGAGAGAGGAAGGTGGACGTTGAGAACGAGAGGAATGGTGTACTAAAGGCCATTGAACAGAGTGAGACGGCATTAAAAGAGGTATTGCGTCCTCAATATAACCAAACGTTGCAGGATTTAGAACAAGCTGAAATGACATATGAAGATCATTTATCAAAGTATGTAGAACAGAAGGAGAAGAATCAGTCTTTCGATCCTTTGATCATCAAAAGAAGAGATGAATTGGACAGACTAGCTTCGAGTATTGTATCAAGTAATGCCACATTACTTGCCAATGGCGTGTCTTTGTCTCTTGTGGAGAATCCTGAGTGTACTGTTGAGATGATATTGAAGGAAGCGAGTGAAATTCGAGACGAGCATGAAGCGTATCTGCTGAGTATGCAAGCCAAGGAGACTTTGGCGTATGAAGATCTGGATAAGAAGTATGATAAGCTATTTGTGCAGATTAAGACTCGTCAAGCGAAGAACTTGAACGATAAAGTACGTGGTGTGTTAAGGATTGATAATACAAAGGTATTCTATATCCATATATAGCGTAATGAGATTGAAGAGTTGAAATTGAAAATTACAATGAAAAAGGAAGAACAAGAGGAGAAACAGCGACAATTGAAATTGGATCAAGAAGAAAAGGAACGTCAGGTGGAGAGAGAACGTTTGTTGAAAGAGGAGAAAGAAGCTAAGCAGAGGCAATTGAAAGAGGAGAAAGAGGTCAAAGCAAGAGAGAAACAGCGTGTGTTAAAAGAGGAGAAAGAAACCAAGCAGAGACAATTGAAAGAACGTCAGATGGAAAGAGAACGTTTGTTAAAAGAAGAGAAAGAGGCCAAGACAAGAGAGAAACAATTGAAATTGGCTGAAGAAGCAAAAGGACATTTAGAACGCAAGAATAAACTTGAAAAGGCTCGTAAAGAAAAGGCAGATGCTAAGAAGAAGAAGAAGAAGGAGGAAGAAGAAGAAGAAAGAATCAAAGCTATGTCAAAGAAACCAAGACAAGTGCTAAATGATATTACTGACTCGCTTAATTCTCGTGCTAATAAGAACGATGAAGGTTCACCATTCAATGGATTTGTGCAGAAGAAGAAGAATCGTCGCAGTCGAGCCAGTATGAACCCTACAAGTTCTACAACTTGTTCTACTTCCAAGCCAAAGATTCCAATCTATCAAGACAGCAATGTCGTTTCTAATACAAGATTATTAACACGAACGGAAAAGAAAAAGCCAAAAAAGAAGAAGATGTCTAACAAAAGACGTTCTACATCAACAGCTGCTGCTGCTTCAAGTGGAAGCAATAATAAATCCAATTGGTTGGAAGAAGATGGATTTCAATTTGATTGATCTCTCCTTTATTCTATGAATTGTGTATTATATAATAGTATTCACAACTGATCAGTGAGAGTATTATCTATACTATAATAACCCCATCTAATGTTCGCTCCAGTCTTTGTTCCTTTCAACTATGTATGAATCGCTCATCATGACAGTTAAGGTTTGATCTTATTACGCCTACCAGTGGATAGTTTTGCTCTATAATACGCTATCTATCTATAATAGAGCCTCTATTATAGAAAGCTAGCGTAGTTTTGTAATGTAGTGTAGCTATTCTATCCATAGCCAATCCTTTTATCCTGGTAAACCAATGGTCTAGAATAATTAACTGGTAAATAGATGAGCAAAGTCTAACATCAACCACACCCACAATCCG
>JACKZZ010001968.1_pt1 | contig 19839 bp, 21 predicted proteins | sample 8027871 | NCBI WGS metagenome assembly JACKZZ01 (sample SAMN15724774, study PRJNA655200) | protist metagenome | isolation source: fluorescence activated cell sorting (FACS) single amplified genomes of... | place: USA: West Boothbay Harbor, Gulf of Maine | collected 2000-07-19
ATTTATAAAGGTTTAGTATTTTTTCTTTAAGACTCGCTATATTTTAGTAGGTTTTAGATATAAAAACATACTTATATACATTTATAGTTACTATGAATTTAATATCAGACAAATACTATATTATACGAACAGGAGATTTTGCAACAGATGCAAATAAAAAATTAATATATATTTTGTTATCATTTATATTATGTTTACATGATTGTATAGCAAATAAAAATACAGAATATTTTGCTGTTATGATTGGTTCCAGTATAATTTGGACATTAATAGAGATATTTTTAAATCAACAAAAAGTTAGGATTATAAAGCCGATGAGATTAACTTGGAATAAGCAAACTAAAATTCTTAACAAGTATGTTGGAATTACTCTTCAAGGAATCCAAGAAGGAGGAGTTGTAACAATAATAGGTTTATATTTTGGGGATAGGTTTTATTCTGGATTTTATCAATTGATTTATCATTTATTAATACTTTATATGGCAGCAAATATGATAAAAAAGAAATCAAATACTAAAACATTATCAAAACGGCAGATTAACACACTCGGTTCATTATTTTTAATGAGTTCTGCGACAATTTTTAATATTTGGGTAATATTAAATAATCCATCTCACTTTTATAGGGAATTAAGTATGTTTTTATCAATGATTTACATAAGCGGTATTTGGTCAATAATTTCTTATTATAAAGATTTTAGAAAAGTAGAAGTATTACTGTATGATAATAATAATTATATACGAAAGTCAGATAGTTTACTAGATGCTTTTTTAATCTTAGGATACGACGTTATATTTGAAATAGGTATTGCTTACATTACCTTTTATAATATGTTTATAGTTCCTTATAATTATTTGTAATACTAAATAGAAACATATTATTTTTTATAATTTACTTATAATGAATGAAAATGATTTAAAATTTAAGAAAAAGTATTTAAAATATAAAAAAAAATACTATATGGTTAAAAAATTAAAAGGTGGATTACTTGCAACATCTTATTTAAATAATAATAATTGTAAAAATAGATTATATTTTCCAAAAGTATGTCCAGAAGAGTATCCCTGTCTTGACAACAATGGTATGTGTTATGATAATATTAATCAATTAACAAATGAACCAAAAGTATCTTCAAATTTAGTAAAAGAAATATTTTCAACAAAATTAAATTCGGAAGATAAAGCGGTGGTAATTAGATTAAATTCCAGCTTAGAAAATACTTTTGATTTTATAATTGGTGAACACATTTTAAGTGGAGGTGAATCATCTGTCTTTAGAATAAAAAATATAAAAGGAATCAAATTAGATCTTTTATTAAAATTATCAATAAAAAATAATTTAAAATCAAAATATGAGCTTAATAGATCAAAATTACTAGAAGAACTTAAAAATAATTATGATCAGGAAAATACTTCACTGATGAATGACCTAAAAGAAAAAAAAATTACAAAAGAAAAATATCAAACTTTACTTTTGGAATTCGAAAATAATAGCAAAAATTTTTTTAATGACAAAATTATGGAAATTCCATCTTCTGATAAATATAAAGATTATAATAGAATAAAATTTCAATACTCATTAAGAAATGAACCATTTATTAATCAAATTATTGATTTTGGTAGATACAAAATAACCATAGATAAATCTTACTTTAATAAAGTAAATTTACTAAATCCAATAAATTGTGAAGATAAAGATAAAAATATAAAAAAAAACTGTAATCCCATAAAAAGTTTTGAAGGTTCTTATCAAATTGTAAAGGAATGTAAAGGAGGTGATCTTTTTGATGTCCTTATTCAAATAAAAAAGATAAATTTTAATTATGCAGATAATAATTTGTTACTTAGAAATATTATAAAAAATTTATTAACTGGATTAAAATCAATACATGATAAGGGCGTAGCTCATCTAGATATTAAATCTCAAAATATTGCATTATCTAATAAAATAAATTATCAAAATATTAATTCAGAAATTGATAACCTAGCTGCTATAGAAATACTTGATTTTGGTCTTGCAAATAGAGTAGGAGAAGAATTAAAATTAAATGGAACGCCAGGATATTTTTCACCAGATTTTCAAAGTATAATGCATAATAATGGTAAAAAATTAATTAGTTTTAAGGATGATATTTATTCGATGGGAATTTTAATTTTTGAAATAGTTCATCAATATCTTCCATATCAAGGGGAAGTAATTGATTATGGGGAAAACTTAAACTATCTAATTGATGAAAAAGAAGTTACTATTGAAATATCAAAAACATTTGATGAAGAACCGGATGAACCATTATTTCTTGTTTGTATTAAAAATAAAAATATACATATGGAACCAATAAAATTAAATTGGATTGAGGATAATACATTTAATTTCAACTTGAGTAATAATTTAACTTCTTTCAAAGAATGTAATAGGTTTTTAATTTATTCTAAAGAACATATTATATATTCACCTGTTATTAATCAAATAAATTTATTCAATGATTTTCAGTTAGATGAACAGTTTATTGATCTACTTTCAAAAATGTTAGAAATAGAAGAAGAAAATAGATTCGACGTCAAACAGGCATTAGAACATCCTTATTTAAAATCATTAGAAGAAACCGAAGAGACTACAAATCCACCTAAAAAAAAATTAAAATCTTATAAATAAATATTATTTATTAATTATTATAATATGAATTTATTTTTACATCATAGAGATATTCGATATCAAGATAATACTACATTAATAAATATGTATAAAAATTTAGGAGAGGCAATAACTCCAATTTTTATATTCCCTCCAGAACAAATTGATCCAAAAAAGAATAAATATTTTTCTAATAATTTAGTTCAATTTATGTGTCAATCACTCATTGATTTACAAAATAGTTATAAATTAAAAAACGGTGATTTATATTACTTTGAAGGTGATACTTTAGAAGTTTTAAAAGATATTCATAAAAAAAATAAAATTAATAGTATTGGTTTTAATGTTGATTATTCTCCCTATGCATTAGAAAGAGATGAAAAAATTAAAAAATGGGCTGAAAAAGAAAATATCATTATTCACTCTCAAGAAGATATGTTATTACAAGATTTACTAGATGGGGAAACTAAATCAAAAAATTCTGGTGAGCCATATAGAGTTTTTACACCTTTTATGAAATTTTTAAGGGCTACCTATAAAGTAAAAAGCCCTGATAAAGCAAAAATAAAATATAAGAAGGAAAACATAGACTCTAAATTTGAAATCAAAGGTAAAGATTTAAAAAAATTTTACAATGAAAATAAAAATATTAATGTTCCTTCTGGTAGAGAAAATGCTAAAAAAAGATTAAAACAAGTAAAAAATCAAAAGAAATACGATGAACTAAGAAACTGTTTAAACTATGAGACAACTAATTTATCAGCTTATATAAATCTTGGGTTATTATCTATTAGAGAATTATACCAATATTGTTTTGAAAAATTAAGTAAAGAAACTGGAATAATAACTGAACTTTATTGGAGAGATTTTTATTATAACATATTATATTTTTTTCCAAAAGTAGTTGGTAATTCTTTCAGAGATAAGTATGATAAAATTAAATGGAGAAATGATAAGAAACAATTTAAAGCTTGGTGTGAGGGAAAAACAGGATTCCCAATTGTAGATGCATGTATGCGCCAAATGAATCAGACTGGTTATATGCACAATAGAGGGAGAATGATTGTGGCTTCCTTTTTAACCAAAGACTTATTAATAGACTGGAGATGGGGTGAAAAATATTTTGCTACTCAACTTCAAGATTATAACATTTCTGCTAATAATGGTGGATGGCAGTGGGCATCTGGTTCTGGAACTGATTCTCAACCATATTTTAGAATTTTTAATCCGTGGAGTCAATCAGAAAAATTTGATCCAGATTGTCAATATATTAAAAAATGGATACTAGAGCTTAAAACAGTAGCAAATAAAGATATTCATCATTGGGATAAAAAAGCAGAGGAAATAAGGAAAAATAATGATATTAAATATCCGGAACCAATTGTAGATCATAAAGAAGAAAGAGAAAATACATTAAAAGTTTACAAAAAATATTTGTAAATAGTTAATTTACTTTTGACTTTTAGAAAAAAAATACATAAATAAAATTACAAAAACAATAGACACAATATTTTTAATTCCGTTATCTTGTTTCTGTAAAAAACCATATAATTGAATTGCTATTAAACTTGAAACTACACGAACAGATAACTTACTGGCAATATCTCTAAGTTTACAATCTTGTTTTTTCATTTTAGCTCCAATAATTCTTTCAAAAAAATTACGTATTAATGATCTAAATTCACCATCAATAAGAAATAAAAAATCTAAACCTTGCATATAATTATTTTTAGATTTTAATTTAAAATAATTTATTTTTCCTCAAAACATTCATTCCGCAAAAATGAGTATAGTAAATAACTAAAAAAATAATTTTATTTGTTAACCAATAGTTATATCTTCTCCACTATCAATACTTTCTTCAAATACTGAATACATATAAAATTTATTATTATCTAATTTAAAATGGTCATTTACGAACTCTTTTACAAGTTCATAAGATTCCATAAATTTTTTGGCATCAAAAGAATCAATAAATGGAGGATGATTATTTTCCATAATACATCTAAATCCATTTAAATTATAATAGTCAATAGTGGTCTTATTACCCAAGTTATTTATTTGATTATAATTTAATTCATTACTACTTAAAGCTCTTTCTAATTCTGAAATTAATATTTTTTCATCTGCTAAATTATTTTTACAATATTTTAATACTGCATTTAGCAAATCAAATTTAAGGTTTTCAAATAATTTGTAAGAACCGCATCCTACATCAACATCATTACACATAAAATAAATTCCCATTAATTAAAAAATTGATATATATTTAATTATAATTTCAATATTTTGATGTAATGAAAATTGTAATTACTTCAAAATCAAAAATAATTAACCCAGTTGATAATCCAGATAATATTTATCAATTTGAAGGTAATTTTAATGAAAATATGTTTACAAATTTGAATAGCGAACAATATCAATATCTAAAAACACAAACTAAAAATTATCAAGATTTAAATAATGTATTAAATACAATGAATTAGAATGGAACAATGATAAATGACCTTGGTAGTAATTCATATAATTTTGTTATTAAAAGTAATACTAACGATAATGGAGATCAAATTTATTGGCAAAAATATATTAGCAAAAATCCAGGATCCGGTCAAAATAGAATTTATATTACAAATAATAATAAATTTGATAAAATGAAATTGTATAGTTTTTTATACTTAGCAACAAGTCAACCTGATTATAATTTTTCAGATTGGATTGAACAACATGGAAAATAATTTCTTTATTCTGTCAAAAACTTTTATTCTAAAAATTTATATATGTCTGTTAAACCAGATAAAGTTATTGGCCCAGAAGGAAAACAAGCAAGAATGTATATTACTAAATTTGAAGGAGGAAGACAAGCTTCTAGATTAGAAATTGATGCTGGATTTAATTGGAGAGAATCAATTAAACCACACTTACCAGGTTGTCCTGATTGGTGTCCAGCAACCCACTTTGGATATCTTGAATCAGGAATAATGAAAGTTGAAATGCAAGATGGTTCTATCATAACAATTAAATCGGGTGAAACTTATTTTGTTCCACCTGGTCATATACCAATTATCGAAGAAAATGCAGTTATGATTGAATTTTCTCAAGATACAACATACACAAGTAAAGAATTCTTAAAAAAATAATAATATATTATAAATTAAAAAAATCTATAGATATTTATAATATGTTTTTTTCAGCTAATGGCGATATTATTAATAAACATATAAATAAAGAAGGATTTATTAATTTAAACTGGTTTCATTCAAAAGATCAAAAAAAAGAAGACATTAATAATTTAAAAAATGACTTATCAAATTTAACTAATGATGTTTCCAAGTTAGAAGATAAAATTTTAGATCATGATGAGAAGATTTTAGATTATGATGAGAAGTTCAATTCTTTTGAAGAAATACAATATGAAATGGAAAAAGAAATTAATGATAATGAAGTTGTTTTAGATGAGATGAGACAGCATATATCTGGATTTGTTAATAATGATGGTAATATTGGAATCGGGATTAATAATCCTACTGAAAAACTAGAGGTTAATGGTAATATTAAAGCTAATAAAATAAATGTTAATGGTGATATTACCATACCACAAGCTTATTCATCTACCAATCCAGAGAATCCAGATGCAGGTAAAAGTAGTAAATTATTATTCTACAGTAACCCAGGTTTTGGCGAAGCAGGTATTAATTATGTTGGAGGTCCAAAATATAAAGAACAACCTGAATCTTATTTAAATTTATTTACCGGTGGTTCTACTAAAATGTCAATTAAACAAAATGGAAATGTTGGTATCGGAACTACTACACCAACTAGTAAACTAGATGTTAATGGTAATATTAAAGCAAATGAAATAAATGTTAATGGTAATATTAAAGCAAATGAAATAAATGTTAATAAGAATTTTAATGGTGTAGCTAATGGAAATTATATTGGAAAAATTAGTGGAATAGACTCTAACATTAATGAAACTGGAGTTCGTTTTGTAGAAAAAGATGGAGATGATCTTAGAAGTAATAAAACTAAAGTTCTTAATGTATTATCTAACGGCACATCTAAAATGGTTGTTACGGGGAAAGGAAATGTTGGTATCGGAACTACTACACCAAGTGAAAAACTAGAGGTTAATGGTAAAATATGTTTAATTAATGGCGAAGGAAGAGAATGTTTAACTAAGGAAACCTTAGGAAAACTAGTTGACCTTGCAAATAAATAGATAACTAAACTTAATGTAATATCTAACGATGAATCTAAAATGATTGTTACGGGGAAAGGAAATTTTGGTTATCGGAACTACTACAAATTATTTAGATTTTTAATTTTTTAAAAATCTAAATTAATATATATATGTTTTTTTCAGCTAATGGTGATGTTACTAATAAACCTATAAATAAAGAAGGATTTATTAATTTAAAATGGTTTCATTCTCATGATTCAAAAGACCAAAAATCAGAAGATATTAACAATTTAAAAAATGATTTAGTAAATTTAACTAATGACTTTAATTCTTTTAAGGATGATGTATCTGAATCAGAAGACATTAACAATTTAAAAAATGATTTAGTAAGTATAAGTAATGATATTAATTCTTTTAAAGATACTGCACCTGATTTAAAAGATAAAATTAAGTCAATTGGAGATTTCAATAGTAGGACTCTAGATATAATTTTAAATTATGATGAAAAGCTCAATTCTTTTGAAGAAATACATGATGAAATGGATAAAGAAATTAATGATAATGAAATTATTATAGATGAAATGAAAAAAGAAATTAATAACAAAAACATTATTATAAATGAAATGAAAGACCAGATATCTGGTTTTGTTAATAATAATGGTAATATTGGTATCGGGACTAATAATCCTAGTAAAAAATTACATGTTGGTGGTGATACACAAATTGATGGCACATTAAGTGGTATTGATCAAAATCTTAATGGAGGAGTATATTTTCCTTTATCACATAAAGATTTCAATAAACATAACCAAATTCTTCTACGTAATACTGGTGATGTTTATGTTGGTAGTGATAATGACGGTGAAGTAACATTCTTTAATGGTGATCCTTCTGTTAGAAAAAATGAATCCATGAAAATAAAGAATGGAAATGTTGGTATTGGTAATAGTAAACCTCTTACCAAATTACAAGTAGGTAGCGCTGGATATATAAGAAAAGATCATGATAAATACGGAACTAATGATGCCGTAACAATAGCCTTACCAAAAGCTTCAAGTAATTCAGTATTAAATGATCCACAAGATGCGCTTATTCTTACCAGACCAGGCACATCAAATCAAGCATGGCAATCCCAAGCTCACATGAGATTATCGAGGTATGAAAATAGTGGGAATAATTCTAGAACAAGATTAGATCTTGGATTATTACACAATAGTGGAGGAACTAATCAACAAGGTGGTGCTGCACCAGATAATGTTATGACATTATTATCAAATGGTAATGTTGGTGTTGGAACCACTGCACCATCTAGCACACTTGATGTTAATGGGTCTTTTAAAGCTAAATCAATTGATGTTAATGGGTCTTTTAAAGCTAAATCAATTAATCCATTTGAAGGTAATCCTTCTGGAAAATATTATTCAAGATGGAGTGTTGGAGGAGTTGAAAAAAGAATTTATCATTTTGTTTGTTATTTTAAAGTTGATCATAGAAATATTCAGACAAGATTAGAAATAGATTTTAGTATGGCATATTTTAAAAGTAAAACTGGATCACATAATAGAAATCAAAGATCTGCTGGTAAAGTTGTATTAAATATAGCTTCAAATTGTCCCTCTAATAATGGAAATCCGCAAAGTAGCAGAGGTGACATGAAATGGTTCATAAATTATTCTAGTCATGGAACACATTATGTTGTTTCAGGTCAAATGGGTACTGGACCAGGTTTTTACTTTTTAAGAAAAAATGATAGTTGTTATATATTAGCTGCAATGGGTCAAAGTAGAAGGGACGGAGGTTCTTACAATGCAATGTTTAAGGTAAGTATTATGGACCCTTTTTTAAAAGAATTTCGTATGTTTACTGATAATGCTACAATGAAGAAAAATGCAAATATTGAACCACATTTAGGCCAACAATCTGATCCTAGTAATCACAAACCAGACAATTATAATTCAGATTTTCCTGGAGAATATAATTTTACAAATGATGATTATGGAACTTGGATAAAAATTAATGGTGAAGGAACGAAATATCAGAGTTTTGACAACAAATTAACTAATCAAACATTAGGTTAAAAATATAGATAACTACTATTAATATTACTAATTTTTACATAAAATAAACAATCTAATAATTATTTACACCATTCCAGTATTCTTTACCATAGTAAGTTAAGATCTGTTCATCTTCTTTTATATCTTTGGTTACAATAAATAATACTCTTGGTTTTTATCTATTATAAAATATTTATTTTTTCAGAAATTTGTAAAAACTTCGTCATTCAAATAAATAATTTATAAATCTTTTTGCAAGACAAATGATTTTATTTATAAATATTTTTTAATCTCATCTTCAAATGATAATGGATTCTGTGGAGGAGCATATCTTTTGACTGGTTTTCCATTAACAATTAAAAATTTGCTAAAATTCCAAGGAATTTCTTTACCAAAAAATATAGAAACAGATGATTTCAAATAGGTATATAAAGGATCTTCATTTTTACCATTTACATCAATTTTACCAAAAACAGGGAAAGTTATTTTTTTCTTTTTTAGGTAATCTTTGATTTCCTGGTTTGTTTTATATTCCTGTTTACCAAATTGCTCAGATGGAAATCCTAATACCATCAATGATGGATATTTATTAAAGAGTAATTCTAGCTCTTTATAGTTCCTATCGGCTAACCCTCATAATGATGCCACATTAACAATTAGAATTGGATTATTGAGTCGATATTTTTCTAGACTAACTTTCTTATTATCTAAATCGATTACTGAAAAATCAAATATTGTTGAATTTGATTTCATTGAAGAAGATTTAATAGAGTTATACTTCATTAAATATTATACAAATAATGATTTTAAATAGAAATCTAATTCTGGTAAAGTTCCTTCATCAAATTTTATTAAAGGATTTACTTGAGTTATTCTTATTTTATTTTTTAAATTTTCTATATTTTCCTTTGTCGTTTTATTTTTAATTCTTAATGAATATGAAATTTGAATATCATATTCTTTATTATCTAATACAAATTTTTCAATTATACAGTTTACAAACAAACCAGTGTAACTAGTTATTCTAATTTCTATTTCTAAATATTGTTGACATAAATTACTAAATAATTGTAGCATTCTAAATTTACTATCATCAAATTGTATTCCTCTTTCTTTTTTGGTTTTACTAAAACATATATCAGCAAGTTGATCTAATTGTAGTTTAGTCCATGGAGGATTAATTTTTAGTTTTATTGATTTTAAAAGATAATGACAAATACAATCAGCCAATCTTCTTATTGGTGATGTAAAGTGACAATAAACTGGAGTCCCTACTAAATCATGAGATTTAATAGAAGCTAAATAATCAGCTGAAATACCGTTATCAATTATTTGATTTAATAATTCTCTTCCTGTTAAATTATTACCATCTAATTCTAAACTTGTAGCATCACAAGTTCTAAAAATACCCATTCCATTTAAATTAGCCTTTAAATATTCACCTACAAAGGAATTTGAAAAAATAGCAAACTCACCTATCATATTTTTTAATTTTAAAACATCTTTTGAGTTGACACTAAATGATACATCATCTTCTACTTTATTTATTGATACATTATTTATCTCTGTTAATTTTGTTCCAGCAGTTTTCTCACTTCTTTGATTATACAAAGCTTCACTTATCATTACTCCTATATTGATACAAAAAATATCACATATTTTAGTTGCTGCTTCTTGATAAGTTAGTCTATTTTTATTATTTACAATTATTTTTGTAAATTCTAACTTTACATTATTTGTTGGAAGATAAGTCTCCAAATCTATTTCTGTAATAATAGAAATGGCATTTTTAATTTCTTCATCACCATCTATTTCTACGGTTAAACTTGACCTTTTTAATATTTCTGATGGCATAAGATGAATAGGTTGATGAAAAGAAGGATAATGTGTAATAGTTCTGTTAACTATGTCATTCCATAAACTTGATTCTAAATTAATATATTCTGTTGGGTCAGCAATATGTATTGCTAGAAATAAATTTGATTCATGATAATAGATACTAAATGCATCATCTGCATCTTGACATCCTTCTGGATCAATTGTAAAAACTTCCTGATTTGTTAAATCTTGTCTATTACTAATACAATACTGGTGAGGGATTGTATTATCTAATAATAATTCGCTATCGTTACTTCTTAAGTTACCATATCTAGGTAAAATATTTTGTTCATAGATTTGGTTAAAACTTATCATTATATTCTAAATTTATAAATGTTTAAACGTCTATATCATTACAATTTACTTTTTCTGTTCCGTTTTTAGCAACAATTAAAACTTTTTCAGTTAAACTCTTATTTTTATTTTCATATTCTTCTTCTATTTTTCTAAAATTTTTTTGTATTTTTTCTGTTAACTCTTCTTCTGTCAAATCTTTGAAATCATCAAAATCAGCCATACCAAAATCGATCATATCATCGATAACTTCTTTTTTATTTTTTGTTAACCATTGTTTATCTTTATAAATTTTTGCATATTTATCATGAATATTGGTAATTTTTACATTATGATTTTCCGGATGATTCGGATTAAAATGTTTTAATTCCAGTAATTTTGGAATAGCTTGTGTATGAGTGCTTAAAAGTTTCTGAAAAATTTTAGAGGTAATATAATCTATATTTTCTGAACCAAAATTATTAATAATATTAACTTGTTTATTAGCATTATTTATTGTTCCTCTATTAATATTTGTATTATTTTTGATCTGTTTTTTTTAATTCATAATTATCATCTTTTAATTCTCTATTCTCTTGTTCTAATACTTTTAACCTTTTCAATATCTCATCCATTAAATGATTATTTATCTCAATATCTTTTTTCTTTTTACAAGTTTTTTCGTGACGCCACTTATTTTTATAACTTGATAATTCCTTATTACAAAAACCACACATATTATCCTCATTTTTTTGAAGATGTGAATGAGGATTTTTGGGTATTTTTTGATACCTTTTGCTTTCCTCATCGAATCCATGTTTTAGTAATAATTCATATCTGTCAATCTCTTTCAATTTTGGATTACATAAATTTTTTCTTAATAAATGCCTTTTTAAGTAACTCTTATTGTGAGTTTCATACCCACATCTAAGACAGTTATAATTTACCATTATACTATAATAAATTATATTATTTTTAAATATTATTTTGTTCAAAAAATATGATAAAATATGTGAAAATTCACATATTTTTTTTATCACATTTAGAGAGAGAGAGTTTTTTTTTAAAGATAAAGTAAAATTTTAAAAATATTTTTATCAATTAAATATATATGACTGATTACAATCAAAAATATTTAAAATATAAAGAAAAATATTTATTTCTAAAAAAGGAAGTTTTTAATAATCAATTAGGTGGTGGTATAACATGGAGACAACTACTTGAAAAATGGATTAATAAAAAAAAATATGAAATCTACCCAAAGGATTTAGATTATAGTTTTTCTATTAAATTTTATCCTTTTACAGGTAATGATTTGGATAGTCTTGTTAAATATGAAATTTTCAGAGAAGATGGTTTAGCAAAAAATCAAAATTATTCATCTTTTGGAGAAAAATTTCCAAAAGATAAAAATTGTAACGTAATATCATTTAAGAATATGTCAGGAGATTCTACTTTAATTGTTCCATGTCCCGATGATGGTAAAAATTATGCTCATTTAGGTCTATTTAACAAAAATGCAACTAATTCAAAAAAGTTAGAATTATGGAAAAAAGTAGCTGAAGAAATAAATAACATTATTGAAAATAATAAAGATCAAGAAATATATTTGAATACTCATGGTTATGGTGTTCCATACCTACATGTAAGACTTGATCTAACCCCAAAATATGGTTATCAATTCTTAAAATAATTTGAATAATAAATTAGGTGGCTCAAAATCTATAATAATATTAGATGGTGTCAGTTCATCTGGTAAATCTACTATTTGTAAATTACTTTAATAGTGCAAAAATGAAAACATTTGCTTTGCAAAAAGATTGATTGAACGTATAGAACATTTGATTACTGCATTATAAAAGATATTTAACTTCAGCATCAAAGATTTCAAATAATTTTTGATAAACAATGTATTCAATCTCTTTATTAGTAATTATATGATATTTTAAAACTATATATTGGAAAAATATATATTCAAATAATAATATCATACCAGCAAGAGTAAAATAATATAGGAAATTAACAAGATATTTTTTATACGGTGCTTCTTTTCTATTTCTCTTTGAAATTAAACCAGAATTATCTTCGGATGAATTTTCTTCGATATCATGAATAGAAAGTTCTCTACTAAATCCTTCTGGAGGTTCATTAGCATCAGCAACAGTAAAATAATATTTTCTTATGACAAAAATAATGATAATAAAAATAAAACCTAATCCTAGGTATTCTAACATTTGGATAAATAATTTATTATTATAATTATCTCTATCTTCTTGTGACTCTTCTGATTCTTCTTTTAATTGTTTTCCAAATTCATTTCCTTTTTGTTGTTCATAATTAATTATAAATGTAGAAATATTATTTGAAGGATGAAAAGGGGAATTAGTATCTTGAGTTACTAAAGTATGTTGAAGAGAACTACCAAAAGTATCTTTAAAAATTTTACTTTCCATAGGTCCAATGTATGTGAAATAAAATATAATTTCTAGCAAAGCTATTCCGGCGACGTGTAGTAAAATGTTATCCATATTTTAGTATATATTAAACTTACATTATAATAATTGAAAAAAATTTATTATGTATATTAAAATATCTTTATGCTTCAAGATGAACATAGAAAAAAAATTAGAGAAATTAATTCTATGAATATTTCACTGGTAGAAAAAAATAAAAGAATTCAAGAACTTATGAATCCAAAAAAAGAAGAAATAATTTTTAAAGATAAAAAAAAAGTAATATTTTGTCAACATTATAAACGTTATAACTATCCGCTAGCATCATGTTGTAATAAGATTTACCCATGTCGATTATGTCATGATGAAAATGAAGATCACGTAATGGATAGACATCAAGTAAAATTAATGAAATGCGATTTTTGTAAGACTTTACAAAAATCGGCTTCTTGTTGTAATAATCCTGATTGTTACAAATTTAAAAAAAATCATAAATATTTCTGTAAAGTTTGTAATTTATGGTCTGATAAAGAAGATATTTTTTACAAGTTAATAAATAGCATTTTAATTACTGATATTAATACTTCTTTTCCTACTTATCATTGCGATAAATGTGGTATTTGTCGATTAGGAAAAAAAGAGGAACATAAACATTGTGACAAGTGTAACTTATGTCTTCCTCAAAAAATATTTGAAACTCACGTTTGTAAATTAAATGTTAAAGAAGAAAATTGCCCTATTTGTTTGAAAAGTTTATGGAATACACAAAATGAAAATACAAAAATTCTAGATTGTGGTCATTGTGTTCATTCTAGATGTTTCATAGAAAATATTCATTCGGGAAACTATTATTGTGCTATTTGTAAAAAATCAATGATTGACTTAACTGATTTGTGGAAACAAATTGATGCTGCTTTAGAATCACACACAATGCCAGATGAGTTCAAAAACTGGACAACAGATACTTACTGTAATGATTGTGAAAAGAAATCAAATACAAAGTATCACTTTTCATATCACAAATGCCAAGAATGTGGTGGTTATAATACTGTTATTGACAATGTTAACAAAACTGAATAGTTATTGATTAACTCAATACACTAGGAAATATTGAAAAATATTAGAATTAATTTAGATAAATCATTTTTATGACTCAATTTAATATGGATATGAAAAATATTAAAAATAATATCAATGATATAGATTTTACTGAAACATTAATAAGAGCAATTAAAAAAGGAAAGATGGAAATTTTCTCTTTTTTAATTACTAAAAAAGAATTCATCTCTAATTACGATTGGATTTTTAAATATACCATTCAATATAAACAAAAAGAAATGATTCAACATTTACTTGAAAATTATAATTTTAAAGAAAAAAAGGAACAGTTAGAAACAGGAGCTAAATTAGCTTGTGTTGAAGAAAGTTATGAAATTTTAAGTCTACTAATGAGCTATAATGTGACTTTAGAAAAAGTCTACCCAAATGATATTATTGATTTAATTAATAGTGATGAAATAGAATTATTAAAATCAATATTTAAAATAAAGAAATGTCAAGATATCAATTTGTATCTTGAAGAAGCAATTTTTTATAAAAATCCGATTTCTTTTCAGATAATTCTAAATCCGTTTAATTCTGAAGTAAATTTAATGGATATTTATTATTCATTAGCAAAAAGTATTTCTAGCAAGATATTAAAATATATTGAAATAACATATAAATCTTTTGTTACAGAAGAAATATTATTAAAGAATATAGAAAAGGTTAGGAAAAGTTTATATTTTGAAATTATAAATAATAACTTAAATAAGCATCAACAATTAATGCAAGATTGTATTAAAAATAAATTGCCAGAATCTTTGGCATATCTAATAACATTAAATGAAACAAATGATTTAGATTATCTTAAAATTATTCATGATAGTGATTTTCAATTCTTAATAAAATTTATTAAGTGGTCAGCCAATCATTTAGTAAGAACTAATAAAATTAATTTGATTTTAGCAAATACATTAGGAACTTACTGTAAGAACAAAGAATTTTACAAGTTTCATGATTTTATTGAGATTAATGAAATAAGAAATAATATAAAGTATCAAGATTGGGTTCCTTGTTTAATTGAAAATGACCAACTGGAAATTATTAGAAAAATATATTATTACAAAAGAGATCTCCTTTTGAAAGATATTGAAAAGTCAATTAAACACAATAGTATAAAATGTTTTGAATACCTAGTTAGCTTTAATCTATCTGATAAAATATATTGGGATTACTTAACATATCAGTATGAAATAAAAGAAAATCCTATTAATTATAAGGAACTTATAAAAAATCTTTCAAAAAATCAAACTAGTTTTGTTAAAGTTTTAGATAGACTGTTTTCAAAATATGATCATTTTGAATTAAAAGAATCGGTGTTTAGTTTTCCTTATGGTAAATCTTAAGAACAAATTGGATTTGTCCAAGTTGTTTCCTTTGTCTTATGATTGAACCAAAATATTTTATTTACACTATTAGAGTAAAATTCTAGCCAAACATTATAATCTACCTCCATATCCTTATCCCAAATTTTTTCCTTTGTCTTAGAATGATACCAATAAATTTTGTTATTTGATTTGGATACTTTTTTTAACCATTCTTTAGATTCGATTATCTTCTCTCTTTCTTTATTTTTCTCTTCAATTAAAAAATTCCTATATTCTTTTTCTTGTTCCTTTAATTTTTTATTTAATTCTTCTTTTTCTTTTCTTTCTTTTTCTTGTCTTTCCTTTTCTTCGGCTTCTTTCTTTAACCGCCTTCTTTCTACTTTTTTACGACGAGCATCTTCTTCTTTCTTTTTTAATCTCTGACGTTCTCTTTCTGTATCTTCTTTATTCATTCTAAATATTTCCCATTGTTCTTTATTCCTTTCTTTGCTAATATAGATTACACCACCTGGTTGAGAATGCCAATCTGGTCTACATTTGTAACAGATACACCATTGTGCAACCCCTTCATAGGATTCATCTATAGGGTATTCATCTTCATACCTCCATATTCTATCTTTTTGATATTCTTCTAAATTCCATTCATGCTCCCAATCTTGTTTCTCAAATGATAGATTAAAAATTTTTTCTTTATTTTCTTCTATAAGCCTAATAGCATCTTCCTCCTCTTTTTTTTTAGCTATTTCTCTATCTATTCGTTTTTGTTTTGGTGTTCTATTATCGACAGGTTGAGAAATTGTAATATTATTAAAGATAGGTTTTCCTTCTTTAATTTTATTTTTAAGACGACTTATTAACTTTTTTCTTTTATCAGACATAATTTATAACTATTTTAAATTATAAAAAAATAAATCAATTTTTCAAAATCAATTTTGAAAAATTGAAAACCAAATTATATATATCAAACATTTATGCCTAATGGAAGATTCTAATATTAAAGCCGAATACATTCTCGATTCGTTCGATTTACAATTGATTGATATAAAATCAGAAAAATTCGAAACAATTTATGATTTGGAGAAGGTTCTTAAAAAAAATATAATATGGAATTACGGAGATTTGATATCTTTTTCAGATTATAGAGACACTTCAACATATTTTGTAGGTAAAGAAGGAAAAATAATTATGAATCCAGATTATAGCGATAGCGGATATTTAACAGTTCCTTATGAGATAACCCAATGGTTAGACGATGCTGTTGGAAAATATTCTGAAATTGAACCAATGTTTATTGACTTGAACTATAATGATAAATTCATACAAGAGAATATTAATTACTCTACCTATAAACTTCCTAAAAAATTAAATTTAGAGTTTACCTATTACTTTCCGGAAATGACTATGATAATTAAGTTCCCCAATAATAAACAACATGAATTTAATGTAACAAATATATCAGCTTATAAAATTATGAAATGGTATAATAATTCTAATTTAGAACAAAGTATAATAAAAATATTCATCAAGATAGAAGGTGATAAGTATGATGAATTTCAACAGAAATATGGTAAAAATAAAAATATTCCTAACTTACCAATTACATGGTCAATTAATACTGGAAGTGGAGGAGGAGGATATAAAGAATGGTATTCAAACTATACTTTGATTGGACCAAAAAAAGAAATTGAGAAAGTAACTAATTTAATTAAAAGTTATTATGAAGGATTTAATTATACAATTAATTAAAAATATTTAGAATTATATTTTTTATTTAATTAATGAATAAAATAATACAGAAAGAGCTTAAATATGGAGCATTTAATTATAGAACATTACCTGTTTGTTTGACAAAAGGTAAAGGAGTTTTTTTATATGATAAAAATAATAAAAAATATTTTGACTTTTTATCATGTTACTCTGCAGTAAATCAAGGTCATTGTCACCCGAGTATTATTAAAGCTCTAAAAAACCAAGCAAATAATTTAACTCTTACTAGTAGAGCATTTTATAATGACAAATTAGGAAATTACATGGAATATATTACTACAATATTTGATTACGAAAAAGTATTACCTATGAATACTGGTGTTGAAGCAGGTGAAACTGCAATTAAAATTGCCAGAAAATGGGGATATGAGAAGAAAGGAGTAAAAGAAGCAACTGTTCTATTTGCTGAAAATAATTTTTGGGGAAGAACGATAGCAGCATGTTCATCATCGAGTGATCCAACTTGTTTTACTAATTTTGGTCCTTACATGAAAGGATTTGATTTAGTTCCATATAATAATTTAAAAGCCATAGAAAAGAAATTTAAAGATAATAAAGATATAGTTGCAATTATGTTAGAACCAATTCAAGGGGAAGCAGGAGTAATTATACCAGATACTAATTATTTAGCAAATGTAAAAAGGTTATGTCAAAAATATAATGTTTTATTAATTGCAGACGAAGTCCAAACAGGTTTAGGAAGAACTGGAAAATTACTTGCTAGTTATCATGATAATATAAAACCAGACATATTATGTTTAGGAAAAGCTTTATCTGGAGGAGTATTACCAATATCTGCAGTTTTAGCAGATGATGAAATAATGAAGGTAATTACTCCTGGAACTCACGGTTCTACTTTTGGAGGAAATCCTTTAGCTTCTGTTGTTGCTACAGAGTCCCTAAAAGTAATTATTGAAGATAAATTATCAGTTAATTCTGAGAAAATGGGAAATTTGTTTAGAGATAGTTTATCAAATTGTAAAAAAGATTTTATAATTGAAATTCGTGGAAAAGGTCTAATGAATGGAATAGAATTAGAAGATAAAAAAATAACTGATCAAGTTTGTTTAAAATTAATAGAAAAAGGTATATTAACCAAATCTACACATGATAATATTCTAAGAATGAGTCCTCCTTTAATTATTAATAAAATTGAAATGGAACAAGCACTAGAAAAAATAAATAATGTATTTAATTCCATATAAAAAATAAATAATGTATTTAATTCCATATAAAAAATAATTGAAATAGTAATTTATTGAATCAGAACGATAGATTATTGGGCAGTGGAATTGGTAACCTAAACCACAGGGTATATAAGGACACTATATGACCGCCTTTTGTATTGAAAGTGTCCCTCTTGTAATAGGTTCAAAAAAGCCTTTACAAATACTTAAAATATAATTCAAACACCGCTCACTTTGATGAGAAGAGTTCAATAAAAAATAAAACTTTTGTTAAAAAAACTCCCCAAAATTTTTTGAAGGGTTTTTTTAAAATTTACAAAGTAATTTTAGAGATATCTATATTTTTTTTATGTTCGGCAGCAAAATGAAAAATACAATTCTTTGATTTATCATAAAATGGATTATTAATAAATGACCAAGAAATTTCTTTAATGTTAGCCCTATATTTTGGTAATATGTAGCGAACAAATGAACCTTGTTCATAATTTTTACCTGCCCAATTACATGAATTACCAATACATACCCATTTATTTGATTTATTTTTTTTCCATTTATAAGATCTATATTTGGTCATCCATTTATTAATCATTTCTTTACCAACATTTGAATTTTTAACAACAAATACACCAGCATTAAAAGGACTATGAGTGCTCCATGGAGGCATATCGCTTGAAAGTAAAAAGTCCTTATCTTGAATATGTCTTTGAATAAACTGATTTAAATTATCTACATTACCAAAATATGCATCAGAATCTATCCAAATAACATAATCAAAAAAAGGAAGGAGTTTTTGAACTAAATAAACCTTAATCCAATACGGAGGTAAATCAACATTTACTTTATTATAAAATCTATAATCAATATTATGTAATTGACAATAAGTTTTGTTAAGATTTTTTAAATGAGAAAGTTTTTCATCCAATTCTCTATCATCATATTGAATAATACAAATTTTTTTATTATTTATACTTGCATTCCCAAACT
>JACKZZ010000021.1_pt1 | contig 19832 bp, 14 predicted proteins | sample 8027871 | NCBI WGS metagenome assembly JACKZZ01 (sample SAMN15724774, study PRJNA655200) | protist metagenome | isolation source: fluorescence activated cell sorting (FACS) single amplified genomes of... | place: USA: West Boothbay Harbor, Gulf of Maine | collected 2000-07-19
ACGCGAAGGCTTTTCAAAACAAGTTGGGTGAAGACAAATTTGGTTTTAAAATAAATCTATCCTATTTAAAAGCCGACGATTGGGTAGCAGACAATTTAGACGCCGTTTATGAATCAACTTCAAGTCAAGATAATTATGGTGGATACGATGCCATCAACCGATACGGTGATGAACGACCATTAACGGAAAGCTCACCATATGCGGATTTGAATAGACCCGGCATGGGAGTTATTCACCGAACAGGATACGAAGAAAAGGACATTGTAGACTATGATACAGAAAATTTAAAAACAGCCCTGGCACTTCATTATAAGTTCACCGAAAGTACACAACTTATTCTTTCGTCTAGTTTTGGTACAGGTACAACCGTATATCAGGGAGACAATAGATACAGTCTCAAAGACATTTTATTTTTTCAAAACAGGATTGAAGTTAAAGGCAAGAAAGGATTCCTTCGAGCTTATGCCACCCATGAAGATGCAGGCAAATCCTATGATGCTGTATTTACTGCACTTTTACTGCAAGATCAATCCAAAGACGATTCAAGATGGGCGGTTGATTATGGTTATTACTGGACTCAGGTGTACGCACCTAAAGTAAGAGCATTACCAGGCTTTCCTACTCCTCAAATCATTGGCGGAGAGTTTTTCTATGATTATGACCTTGCTAATTCGATTATGGCTCAATATACAGACAGTCTTGCGCTTTGGCATTCCCAAGCCAGATCATTGACCGACTTAGGTCTTTCTCCGCCTGGCGGAATTATTTTTGACAACAATACGGATCGTTTAGTCCCTGGAACACCTGAGTTTGATGTCGCTTTAAACGATATCACCTCTAAAACCTCGTTTCTAGAAGGTGGGTCGCGATTTTATGACAAGAGTGCCCTGTACCATGTTCATGGTGAACGATTCTTTTACATCGACTCCATCAAACATCCTGATTTTAAAATAACGACAGGTGGAAATTTCAGACTATATACACCTAAATCAAGAGGGTCTATATTTAAAGATACGAACTCGGTGATAACGAACAGAGAGGGCGGAGCGTATTTAGGTATAGAGAAAAAATACGTAGCTGATCGATTGAAGTTGAATGCTACAATAAGAGTTGATAAAAACGAAAATTTTGACTTGGTGTACTCTCCTTCGGCATCCGCCGTATACAATGTTGATGAGAATAGCGTCTTGAGATTATCTTTCGCCTCAGCTACTAGAAATCCAACTTTACAAGACCAATACCTCTATTATAATACGGGAAGGGCTATATTATTGGGAAATACAGCTGGATTTGATTCCTTAATTACCATTCCTTCTGCACTTGATTTTAATAGTAGTCAAGACCGAGATGACCTAGACTATTTCAATGTTAATCCTATTCGTACAGAAAAAGTGAAGACAGTAGAAATAGGTTATCGAAATATGATTAAAAACGCACTTTATGTAGATGCCAGCTATTACTATAGTTTCTACAAGGATTTTATTGGGTATAACATTGCCATAGATAGTGAAATCAGCAACTTTACAAATCAATTCAATTGGTCTACATTTCAAGTGTATCGTATTGCCACTAATGCGACAGATATTGTAACGACTCAAGGTGCATCCATAGGTCTTAATTATTACACCAAAAAATTCTTAACACTCAGAGCGAATTATTCTTGGAACAAGCTGGACAAGAGAGGTTCTGACGATCCTATCATACCCGCTTTTAATACACCCGAGCATAAATACAATATTGGTATTGGGGGAAATAACATGAATGGTAAATTCAAATTATCCAGTAAAGAAGGTGCGAAAGAGTTTTCATTTAAAAACATTGGCTTTAATGTCAATTTCAAATGGATTCAGTCCTTTTTGTACGAAGGATCTCCTCAATTTACAGGTGTAATACCAAGTTATTCTTTATTAGATGCTCAAATTAACAAGTATATTCCTAAATTTAAGTCAACCTTTAAAATTGGGGCATCCAATATTTTAAATAATAAACAGTTCCAGGTCTATGGCGGTCCGAGAGTTGGTCGAATGATTTACTTTTCGATTCGTGTTGATCTTGATAAACAATAAATGAATTAACTAAAATTAAAATTATGAAAAAACGTTTACTTCTATTAACTTGTTTACTAACCGGTTTTGTTGCAATAAATATTGCGCAAACACGATACTTGGAGGAAGTGTTTTCTAGCACTACGGTAACCTCTGATGTGCCTTACGGGCAAAACTTCACAGTGCTTACTGGCTCGCCTTTGTTAGCTCCATTAATGATGGATGTTTATGAGCCAGCGGGGGATTCTCTTACGGGAAGACCTTTGATTATTTATTTGCCAACAGGTAGTTTTTTACCTCGCTATATTAATCAGTTGTGTACAGGAGACAAAACAGACAGTACAACTGTTGAAATGTGTAAAAGACTAGCGCGTCAAGGTTATGTAGTAGCTGCTTGCAACTATAGAACGGGTTGGAATCCTGCTCTACCGACACAAGAAGAGCGCACAGAAAGTATCCTTCAAGCGGTATTTAGAGCACTTCAAGATACAAAAACAGCGGTTCGTTTTTTTAGAAAAGACCACGCTGAATCAGGCAATACTTATAACATCAACCCAAATCGTATTGCCATTGGTGGACAAGGTTCAGGTGGCTACGTTTCCTTAGCTTACGGATCTGTTGACAAATTGTCTGAAATTCAGCTTCCCAAATTTTATAACCCAACCACGGCTGCATTCATGGTGGACACTGCAATTCTTGGTGATTGGGATGGTTACGGTGGAAATCCAGCTCTTAATTATGTAAACCATGCTGGATATCCTACTGATGTATCCATGACATTCAACATAGGAGGAGCGATTGGAGATTCTAGTTGGATTGATGCTGGAGAAGTACCTACTGTATCTTACCATGGAGTTGCCGATGCATTTGCACCTTATACTACAGGAATTGTATATGTTCCAGGAACAACTTTATATGTAATAGAAGTAAGTGGAGGTAGCGTTGTATCTAGATTGCAAAATGCAAACGGAAATAATGATGTTTTTAAAACGCCTGCAATTACTGACTCTTATACAACGGCAGCAGATGGTTACAATACTTCTTTAGATGGAACCTATGGTAATGGTGGAGACGAAGGGCTTTATCCGTTTGTTGGTGCAGCTGATGGGAATGGTCCATGGGAATGGTGGAGCAATGCTCAAGTTGGCGTAGAAGCGCCTTTATATGGTGCAGATTCGGCTACTTGTGTCTCGAACAGCTATGCGAGCAATCCTGTTTACGAATTTTTAGGTGAAGCCACTGGACGTCTCAGAGCCTTAGGTTTTGTAGACACAATTCAAGGTTATTTAGCTCCAAGACTGTATAGAGTACTTATTGAAAATACGCCAAGTGAAATTGGTGAATTAAGCAATTTGGATGTTAGTATATACCCTAATCCATCTAATGGTGCAATTAATATAATTAGCAATGAAAATAATCCAATTAATAGGGTTGATTTTTATGCTACGACGGGCAAGTTAATTATGCAAGAAAACAATATTGGTGCTGACATGTACACCAATAGCAATCTTAAATTATCATCCGGAATGTACATTGTTAATGTGCACTTTGAATCGGGAATAGTGACGAAAAAGATTATTGTGAGATAAGCTATTTCTACTGCTTCAAAAAAAGCCTGAATGTTGATACATTCAGGCTTTTTTTATACTCGATAAATTAATAGCCTTATATCTTGAAAATCATATTTATGATCGATTAGGAAGAAATAGCTGGACATAAAAAAGCTTCGTTAGATTGCTAACGAAGCTCTTATTCACTCTCAATAAATATTAATACTTGGTTATTCGCCTTACTATTTTTTCATTCTCATGATGTAGTACAAAAACATATATTCCAGACGAATAAGAAGTTAAATCAATGATAACTTGATTTTCTGCTCTTGCAATGGCATGCGAAAATATTTTCTTTCCATCAATACTATACAGATCTAGGGATAATTCTAAATTATTTTTTCCTGTCAATTGTAACTGAATGTTATCTTCTGTAGGATTGGGGAACAAAACAACATTTAAATTACTTATGCCTTCGTTCAGATCATTGGGAACTATTGTGAACACAACTTGCAGAGAATCGGTGCAAGCTCCATTCGTTGCATACAACGTAACTGTGTACGGTCCAGGCGAACCCCAAGAATGAGATCCAGGATTAGTCATACTCGACGTTACGCCATCTCCGAAATCCCACAAATAACTTGTTGCACCACCCGAACTAGAATTAATAAACGTAATACCAGAGCCTACTGCAGTTGTAGTAGAAGCAGGAATATTCATAAAATTTGCATTTGGGTAATTCGTGCCATTCCCCACAACAACTGTTTCTTCAGATTGACAACCACTAGAATCTGTAGCTGTTACCAAATAAGTTCCAGGACAGACGCCAACATGATTGGCTCCCGATCCAATGCCGCCGTCCCATAAATACGTTATGCTACCCGTACCACCTGTCGCTGTTGCATCAAGTGTTCCATCACACAGGCCGCTGCATGATTCTGAAGTAATAGACGCACTAACAACAGGTGCACCGATATTCACCATTATTGCCGTATCTGCTATTTCACATCCTTCAAAATCTGTAACTGTAAGCATATAGGTTCCGATACTGAGACCCGTTAAATTTGCCGTGGTTTGTGTAGTATTCCATAAGTAAGAATACGATCCAGCCCCTCCACCAATGGATGCATTTATTGATCCATCGTCTACACCACATGTTGGATTAGTAATGGACAGTGATGCTGTTAAAGGATTAGCAGTAACAAAACTGCTTGTTCCGCTGTTATCCGTTAAATCCCCATCGGCGCCACCATTGGTAGCGACAATTTCCACATTAAAATTATGAGCACCGGCAACTGCGGTTATAGTTGGGAAAGCGACGTTTACAGAGGTCCCTGCCAGCAATGATCCTGTCCAATTATAGTTTTGAGTTGCGCCTCCATCAATATCATATTCCAAATCTATTGAAGTAACTTCATCTAGACCATTGTTTTTTAAGGTAACAGAAGGAGTTACATCCAAAGAACAATAATAACCAACAGGTGCGTTCACCATATTAACGGCAGAATTATCATAGGTTGCAACTGCACATGGCACAAATGTTCCATCTAAAGTAGTAATTCCCGAGTTCGTTGGATCTAACCATAATTTTAAGGCATCTCCTGGATTTTTAGGCCCTGTATTCCAATTAATACTCATTCTTCCATAATAGTCAGGACTAGGACTAGGAACTTGTGTACAAAAAGAACCACCACCCGTTAGTTGACCCACAATTTGACCATTTTGATTAAAAATAGGAGACCCTGATGAACCTCCTTCTGTAACTCCATGACCATTAGCAGTTCCTGCCCATATCACGCGCCAATGTGTTCCACCGGTACCCCATCCAGAAGCGGTAAGTGATGTTGTAAATGTTGAAATCTTCTTTTCGTCTCCAGCGGGATGATGCACAGATACACCGCTTGTTGCATTGGCCGTAGAATTACTCCAACCATTATAAAACACATTGTATGCTACAGGAATTGAATTATTCATTTCCATTAGTAAGTAGTCAGGACCGGAACTTCCACCACCGTCATTCGAATCTGCTCTTCTTGTCATTCCAGTCATAGACTGAGATGCGGAAGCAACACCACTCCCACAATTCGGACGTTGGTAATTAAAATAGGCGATTGATGAATTAAGGTCACTAGTGGATGAAGTTTCAGCACAATGCATGGCAGTTAACACATAAGGTGAACAATCTAGGCTCGTATTGTTAATCAATGAACCTGAACACCAACCTTGCCCACCACCTTCTTGCATAAGAAGTCTCACAATACCTTTAATTTGATTTTGCCAATTATCACTTTCAGGACTACAGGCAACATCTACTTCACACGGATCGGCTTTTTCTTCTTCAGCTGCCTTGGCAATCCAGCGATACGCATGTCCAACTTTATTAATTTGAATGGTCGCATTTCCAACAACGTCTACAGGTTGGTAATATTCAATTATACATCTTTCCCCAACTACATTCCCAGTTGCAAAAACACCTGATTTCTTATTGTTTTGGCTGGTGTAACCACCTAGAATATCTGAATAATCTTCGTTGTAAATGTACATAATGCTTCCCTCTGGTAAGAAAAACTGATCGTACACTAAATTTATGGCCATTGCATCTTTTGCAGAAATCTTAAGTCGCCACATTCTATCCCCATTAGGCATTGTAAACCAACTTCCCGAATTTTGAGTATTCAAGTTAACCTGATGGAATCTTGAGAATAACTCAAGTTTCATTTCATTAGTGCGCTCCAAATCTTCTGCTGCAATTTTTTTCATATTTAATGCTGGCAATTGAACACCAAACAATTTTGGCAGACTAACTGGGTAATCAACAGATAATTGGTATGGTTTTCCATCAACTTGCATTTGCGCAAACAAAGAGGCAGTTATAGAAAGTATAAGGCAAATGGAATAAAATTTTTTCATAAATATATTTTTGACAGCCAGTAAATTTAACCAAACCATCCGACTTGAAAAGTATTTAATCCAATTCTAAACCACTATCGAAGGTTCTTGCCAATTAATTATCTTTGTAAATTGTAAAGCTAAAACATGAAAAACTCACTAATTCTAGGTCTTATCTCCCTGCTACTATTTGCATGTGGTGAAGAATCGCAAGTAATCGTTGTACAAGAAGCAACACCTGTAGAAGCCACACTTTGCAATTGTCTTGATTCCTTATCAACTGTTAATAGGGCAACGTGCGACAGTCTGTTTCCTGCGCCCCAAAGCAATTCAGAAAAAAGAATGAGAATTGAAGAAGCGAAAATTTGTGGAATTGATCTTATTTATGAAATGGATACCATAGTATCATTGGATTCCCTACCCGAACCTGAGTCGATAGAAGAAGTGTTGACTATGGAAGTTCCCGACCCATTATCAGCAGAATGTCAAGAATTTCTAGAGAATTTTGCTGAGGCTATCAAACGATATACAAAAGTAGTGAACAGTGCTTCAGCTAATCCGGATGACTTCATGGCAATTATAGAACTGAATGAAGCAAAATCTTCATTTAAAGAGTGGCCCTCTAAACCACAAATGTTTTCTTGTTCAGATAATGAGTCCTTTAAACATAAAGTAGAAAAACTCACCGAACAAGCTGATGAACTGTTGGCGTCATAATGAGTCGATCATATAGTAACCGCTTTGATTAACTGTTATGTTGGGAATCACTTTGTGCTCTTCAAAATACAAATACCCTTCTCTAAGGTTCTCCCAGAACAACTTCAAGTTTTTGTCTGAGCAACGATTTACTACTTTTAAAGAATTAAAGGTGTCCATTTTAAATGGAAAGAGGTGAACTTCAATGAATTCCTGTCTGCTTTTTTTAGCCAAAAGCGCCATCAAATACAATTCTTCAATACCCTTATTTGTTATTGGAATGCAACCAATACTGACGCAGTCTCCATGAATAAAAATATCGCCTCCTAGCCTATCTTTTTGATTTAGAATCTTATCTGCTTTATTTGGGTAATTCAGACCTAAACTTAAATGAAAAGCAGACCATGGGTTAAACCGATTGATTTGATAATATCCTTCAGGAACCTGAAGGTCTCCCTGTTTTGATTTAGGACCGAGTGTTCCTGACAATACGCAAAAATCATATTCTCTAAATAATTGGTAGCGAGATGAATCTTTGTGTTTCACCCATAATTCCAATTTTTTTTCCAATTTAAAACCGCGAAGAAATACATTCACTTCATTTAAATTGATGCTCGATTGAGCCAACTCTGTTGTTAGTTGTACTTCAAAATGTTGAGAAGCCAATTTAACTCTTGCTTGTAGTCTTTGCTCGGATTCGAAATTTTGCGTAAAAACAACATTGTTAGCAGAAACAACTACACTAAATAGAATAAAAATTATTAACCGACTCATATACGCTAAAGTTTTGGAATGATATATGCTTACCTTACTTTTGAATTTCCTAATTAGGGAACCTTTAACCGTAGAATGCACACAATTATGAAAGGATACAAAACAATATTGGTTCTAATTCTGATAACCATTTCGACATCAGTGTCATTTGCACAGATAGTGACTAAACTTGACATAGAAAAACAAATGGCTGTTAGGAAATTCGAGAAGCTACTGGATTACATTCACAACATGTATGTCGATTCAGTTCAAACAGAAGAGCTACTTGAAGATGCTTTTGTTGGTATGCTGGAAGAACTAGACCCCCACTCTGTATATATTCCAAAAAAGGAGGTGGAGGAAATGAATGCTCCACTAAAGGGCAGTTTTACGGGAGTTGGTATACGATTTCAAATTCTTAAAGACACCTTGATGGTAGTTCAGGCTATACCTGGTGGCCCATCGGAAAAAGCCGGAATACGTGCTGGCGACAAATTCATCTATATAGACGGTGAAAATATAGCCGGTACGGGTTTGAAAAATTCTGGTGTTAGAAAAAGATTGTTAGGCGATAAAGATACGGAAGTGATTATTCAGGTCTATCGCCGGGGTGTTCAAGACCTTTTTGATGTGACCATCACCCGAGATAAAATTCCAATTTTCAGTTTAGATGCTTCCTACATGGCAACTCCTGAGATTGGCTATGTGAAGCTGAATAATTTCTCTAGAACTACAATAGAAGAATTTAAAAAAGCCGTTTTCCAGCTTCAGCAAAAGGGCATGAAAGACCTCATTTTAGACCTTCAGGGTAATGGCGGGGGTTATTTGTCTACCGCTATCGATTTAGCTGATGAATTTTTAGCTGGAAGAAAATTAGTTGTTTATACGGAAGGAAGAATGTATGACAAGACAAACTACACCACTCGGAAAACTGGATTAATGGAGCAAGGTCGTGTAATTGTTTTAATTGACGAGAGCTCCGCATCGGCATCTGAAATTGTAACTGGTGCTATCCAAGATTGGGATAGAGGTATAGTTGTTGGTCGCCGGTCATTTGGCAAAGGATTGGTACAAAAGCCAGTCAATTTACCCGATGGTTCGATGGTTAGACTAACTACTTCCAGGTACTATACACCTACAGGTCGATCTATTCAAAAATCATATGAAGGAGGAAGCGAATTGTATCGCAAAGAAAAATACGAACGCTTTCAAAACGGCGAAGCCTACAATGCGGACAGCATCAAATTTCCAGATTCACTAAAATTTGAAACATTGGCGACTGCACGATCTGTATACGGCGGAGGCGGTATAATGCCCGACTTTTATGTTCCCTTAGATACGACAGAAACTTCGAGTTATTTTTCATCTTTAATTCGAAAAGGAATTTTAAATGGCTTCGTTCTGAATTATATAGACAAAAATCGTAAAAAAATCAAAGAAGCACACCCATCCTTCGAATCATTCAAAAAGGACTTTGATGTAGAAAAATTAACTAAAAAATTAATTGACTATGCCGACAAAGAAAAATTGGAATTTAACGAAGAGCAGTTTAAAAAATCTGAACGAATAATTAACATTCGACTTAAGGCGATGTTGGCTCAAAATATTTGGGACTACAAAAAGTTTTACGAAATCATTAATCAGTTAAACAACTCTTATATCAAAGCAATAAAAATTTTAGAGGACGGAAGTTATGAGAAAGTTAATTTAGCCTCTTACTAATGCAATATTGTTTAAATTTACAATCATAATTATTTACAGAAATATTTACAATAATGAACTCAGATAAAATTAAAATTGGATTGCTGGCATTAATTGCCTTAACCTTAATCATCAACACATATTACCAAGCAACAGGAAGTAGCAGCTTACCCCAAGCCAATAATTCGAAAGGGAATTTGTCTAGTTATTCCAATATTCCAATTATTGAAAATGAGGAAATTATTGACAATACAAAGGAAGTACAGAATACCAATCCTCTTAAAAACCCCAATTTAAATTCGCAAACCATAACTGAGCCAACAACTCCCAACAAAGGTCCCGTTACCAATATCAAATTTGCTACTGACGTAGTTAATTTTGGAAAGATAAAAGCCCAGTCTGAAAACAAATATGCTTTTGAATTCGTCAACACAGGTACGGAGCCTCTCTTAATTGAAAATGCCAAAGGTTCTTGTGGATGCACTGTTCCAAACTGGCCAAAAGACCCCATTATGCCCGGAGAAAAGGGAGCTATAGATGTTGTTTTTAGACCAAAAACAAGAGACAGCGAAGGAGAGGATAAAAAAACCGTAACGGTTTTTTCGAATACCAATCCTAAAACAACTGTTCTTACAGTTAAGGCGATGGTATCTCCTTGAATTTAATACTAAATAGATTAAATCCTCTTGTTGGTGAAACTAATCAATGGAGGATTTTTCTTTTTTGCACCGTAGTTCTCGTTAATTCCTGTCTTTCCACTTGTAATGCGCAATGCGAAGTGGGTGCTAAACCCTACCAATCAGGTGAGCAACTAGATTACGTAGTTTATTACAACCTCAAAAAGATTTGGGTTCCTGCCGGGAAAGTTAGATTTGCCGTACAGGATTCTATGTATAGGGGTATTTCATGTTATCATTTCAACGGTCTGGGTAAGACTTTTAAAGAGTATGATTGGATTTTTCGAGTGCGTGACCAGTATCAATCCTGGTCAACAAAGGATAATCTTAAACCGCAACGATTTATCCGAAACGCTCAGGAAGGAAGCTCAAAAGTATATTTTGACTACTCATTTAACCAAGCAGAAGAAGAGATTTATCTAAAGAAATCTAGAAACACAATAAAGCAAGATACAATCCATCACACGAGTTGTGCTTTCGATCTAATGACACTCGTCTATTACGCCAGAACATTAGATTTTAGCCATGTGAAAATATTAGACACCATACCACTAACCATTATTTTGGACGGCCAAAAATACGACACCTATATTCGCTTCACTGGTCGCGGCATTGAAAAATCTAGGAACGGAACGAGCTATAAAGTGATCAAATTTCGTCCAATGCTCATTGAAGGCACTATTTTTAAGGGTGGAGAAGACATGGAAGTAAGTGTTTCTGATGATAAAAATAGAATACCCATTTATGTTGAAGCATCTATTCTAATTGGAAAAGTCAAAGTTTATTTAGACAAAATGAGTGGAGTAAAATTTCCAATGGAGGCAAGGCTCAAAAAGCCTTAGTTTCACTACTGGCATCGATTTTTATAATTTTCATAATAAAGACCTCCTCCTGCTTTTGCAGCCAAACCAAAGTCTCTACACGCATCACGCTGTCGTCCCAATTCTAAATTCAACAATCCTCTTTGATAATAAGGTTCACCGTAAACACCGTTTATCGCTTTATTGAATCTGATCATAGCAGATTTTTTATCTCCCAAACCAACCAATGCCTTACCGGACAGCGTTAAAGCATAAATATTTTTACCCTTTTTACTCAATATCTTTTCAGCGTACTTAAGTGCTTTTGTGAACTGTTTATCTGCAATTAATAAATCGCCGAAACCAATCAAGTAATCTGAATTCTCTGGTTGAAGATTTAGTGCCTCCTGATAATCCTGAATACCTTCCTTTATTTTATTTATACTCGCAAAAGCCCGGCCCCTTTCTGCATACAATGCCGCAGAAACAGACGGACTCGACACAATCTGTTTTGTTGTCTGCTTAATAAGCAGCTCGTAATTTATTGAGGTTTCAGATTCTTTTCTCTTTTTAGATAATTTCATTTCTTTCACGAGATGTCCTGCACCTGCATATTTATCAATTACCCATAGTACATATCGAATATCTACCGCAATGTTTCGACATCTGTTAGTATCAAATAAGTAATCACTCATGGTACTTTCCCAGGTTCTGTCAAAATTAATACCGATCAATTCTCCATCTCCATTTAAAACAGGTGAACCGCTATTCCCTCCTGTAGTGTGGTTAGAACCACTAAAACAGACTCTTAGCTCACCATTTTGGGCATAAATTCCATAATCTTTCTTTTCCCATAATTCTTTAACTCGAGGGCTTAATTCATAATCATCATTTCCCAAATTATTTTTTTGAATCATGCCATCTAATGTGGTGTAATAGGTGTAGTTCATTCCGTCACGAGGAGACGATCCCTCAATTTTTCCATAAGTTAGCCGAAGTGTGCTGTTCGCATCGGCAGCATACTTTTTCTCTGGAAAAAGCTCCATTCTTGCCTTTAAATAAGTTTTCATCTTACCATCTATCTCTCTAGATAACACATTGTATCTTGGAATTACAGATGCTCGAAAAGAGTTCAAAATATCCTTCGCCAAAACGTATGCAGGATCTTTCAACATCTTTTTAGCAATCCCTTTGTTGTACGCCCTTAGAAAATTGTTGGTTTTAGACTCATCACAAAAAATACTTTTTTCGTATACATAATCACTAAATGCATCCACATCTCCATTAAACTTTGTATCAATTAATTGTAATGAAGCAGGCTCTAATTCATCCTTCATGAGTTCTCGATACAGTTTTACAAGTGCACTAAAAATTTGCTTATCTGTAGCAACATCGTAATTTTTAAAATAACCCTTAACCCCTTCAAATTTATTTTTTTTAAAATCCGAAAAATCAGATTTAGAGCTCAAGGTTTCAAAATCCTCAAAATCTTGAAAACCATACGAAAACCTAAAAATTTCAGGCCCCATATAATACAATTCAATAAACATATCTCGTGCAAATTCATAATCATGAATCTCACTGTACAAAGATTTGAAATCACTTAATAGTGTTGCATATTCTGGTCTTGATTTTGCTTTCATTTGAAAATCCCGTTCAAAATCTATTTTCTTCTGCAACGCACTGTTCTCTTTTAGGCCAATATTTTGTCCGATCCATTTCTTATATGCGTTGGAGATTCTCGACTGCTTCGCTGCGTATTTTATATAATTTTTTTCGCTTGATTTCATCGTTGCATTAATGATAGACAAGCTTGTTTCTCGCATCTGGATTCTCGTTGGATTAGCGGTGTTCAGCACATAATCCAATGCATTCGAAGTTAAGTATTGATAGGTTCTTCCTGGAAATCCATATACCATACAAAATTCTCCTTCTTCCATATCATGAACTGCCACTGGAAATACATGCTTAGGTGTATAGGGTACGTTATCATCTGAAATATCCGCAGGGTTATTGTCCTTATCCGCATAAATCCTAAAGACAGAAAAGTCACCGGTATGTCTTGGCCAAACCCAATTATCTGTATCTCCACCAAACTTACCGATAGAAGATGGAGGTGCTCCAACCAATCGAACATCTTTAAACGTTTCTGTGATAATCATGTAATATTCATTGCCGTAAAAAAATGGTTTAATCTGTGCTTCAAAATGATTGTCTTTGGTTGCACCGGAAATAATATTATTTTTATTAGCCGCTTTTAATTTTGCTATTTGTTCAGCAGACATATCTGGGGTTATTCCTTCCAGAATACGTTGAGTTACGTCCTCAATTCTTACTATAAATGTAGCCGTTAGATTTTTGTTTTTGAGTTCTTGGCTATTGGTCATTGCCCAAAATCCATTTTTCAAATAATTATTTTCCTCTGTAGAATGCATTTGAATTTGGCCATAACCACAATGATGATTGGTTAAGATTAAACCTTGATCAGACACTACTTCGGCTGTACATCCACCGCCGAAATGAACAACGGCATCTTTAAGACTTGATTTATTAATCGAGTAAATATCTTCTGCGGACAATCTCAATCCCATTGCGTGCATGTCGGATTCATTCAAAGATTTCAACAATAAAGGAATCCACATTCCTTCTGTCGCTTGAATGGAAGCGCTAATAAAAATGATAAATAGATATAGAATTGCTTTTTTCATAGCTAATAATTTTATGCCTGACGAATTTAGTAATTATTAAGAATGAAATTCATCACTTGACTATATAAACAGATTATTACTTTTGTGCAAACAAACAGAAAGCTTGGAGATTCTTAAATTCATATTTTATTTAGGCATAATCTATGCCATTTTCGGATTATTGTGGAGTATCATTAATTTCCTTTATAAATCGATGAGAGGAAATCCATCTAAAGTAGAAACGGTTTTACTTCAAGGATTGGGCTACTATTTTCTGGCGTCCCTTACGGTAACATATCTTTTTAATCCTTTCAATCTAACTGATCATGACTCCGGCAGTTATGCATTTATGGTCCTTGGCGGAATTGTGCTTTATTTCTACCTATTAAGTAAATTGAATAAAAAGAAAAATATTGTTACCCTTTTTGGCAATCAAAGTGCACCAAGCATGACCAAAATTGATAAACTAGTTGAAGTAATATTAATTGTTATAACATTGCTCTTCTACCTTTTCACACTGCTTTTTCCAGAAATTGCAAATCATGCAGTGAATAACTGGTTCTACACCAAAATTCAGCTAATTTACGATACGGTACTATTAAACTTTATCTTCGGCATAATAGGAATTGTTTTTTTAATTCGAATATTATTTCAGGGCATGGCATCTTCAGGATTTGCACTCAACCTCATTACTGGTAACCAGACCGATTCGTGGTCAACAAAAAATTCAAAAGACTCTGATCATTACGACGATTATGAAATTGTAGATGAAGATGTTCAAGAGGATTCTTCTTCCAACCTATTAAATTAAAGATTGATGTCTAAACAAAAATTAATAGCTAAAACGTTTGCTGGTCTGGAAGATATCCTAGCTAAAGAATTAAAAGCTGTAGGCGCTGAAAATATTAAAATTATGCGCAGAGCTGTGCAATTTGAAGGAGATTCGGAGGTAATGTACCGGGCAAATTTTCAATGCAGAACTGCCCTCGCTATTTTAGTTGAAATAAGTAAATTCTATGCAAAGTCTACAGATGATCTTTATCGAAAATCAAAGGAAATAAATTGGTCAGAATATTTACTAATGGATCAAACTTTTTCAATTCATGCTACAACATATTCCGACGTATTTTCGCATTCCAAATATGCTTCATTAAAAGTTAAAGATGCCATTGCTGATTTCTTTAGAGACATCTATGGCCAGCGTCCGAACGTAAATACAGATCGGCCCGATGTTAAAATTGAAGTACATATCAGCAACAATAGTGTGACACTGTTACTCAATTCATCTGGGGAAGCGCTTTTTAAAAGGGGTTACAGAGATCGAACGGGCCTTGCACCAATGAATGAGTGTCTTGCTGCGGGAATAGTTCAGCTGGCGCAATACAACCCCGAAGAACCATTAGTAGATTTTGCTTGCGGCGCCGGCACCATTCTTTTTGAAGCCTGTTTAATTGCCAAAAATGTTGCACCCGGTTTACTGAATAGAAAGTATGGTTTTCAACGATGGATAAATTACAATGAAAAGCTATTTAATCAAATAGTTGAAGAAGCTAAAAGCGCTGTTAATAACGTAGCCATTAATATAAAGGGCTATGATATTGATCGGAAAATGATTTTATTTTGCAGACACAATAAAGCGAACGCAGATTACTTCGAAGACATCCGTTTTTATCAAACCGATTTACGAGATGTCGAAACAGAAAAGAAATCAGGGCTCATTATCGCTAACCTGCCATTTGACGAGCGGCTTCAAGTCGGAAATATTAACGCATTATACGAAGATATTGGCTCTACAATGAAACATCATTTTCCCGGATTTAGGGCCTTTCTATTCTCTTCCAATATGGACGCTTTAAAATGCATTGGCCTGAAGCCAAAAGTAAAAATCCCACTCTACAGTGGTGGAATGAAAGCTTCTTTGCGACGATATGACTTGTATGCCGGGACTAAAAAAGCAAATAAACAATGAGTAATTTTAGGGCTAACCAAAACATGAATTTCAGTGAATAAAATGCTAGTTCTTATTAAGAGAATTTTAAAAAATAGCTCAACACGAGTGATGATTTTAATATTTACAACCATTATTGGGATTACCGCTTTTTTTCTTGTCTTTGGATATTACAATCAACTCAAATTATACAAAGATGCTGTCTACAATAAATTAGAAGGAATCGCGATTACTGCTTCTTTAAGCATTGACGGTGACGCACACCAACTTCTATTAGATAATTATACAAAAAAAGGAGACCTGGTTACACGGGAACAAGATACGCTATACTCCCAGCTATACCATCACTTAAAAGACATTGAAGTTGATGCACATTTGAATTCGCCTATTTACACGCTCTTCAAAGTTGCCTCTTCCAATGATCGAACTCAATTTTTTTATGGTGTCAATTCCAGTGATGATATGCCAGACAAAACATTCAGAGACGAATACAAATTATTTCCAAAGGTGCTATTGGAAAAATATAAAGAAGGAGCTACAATACCGGCTTACGAAACGGAAAATGGCTATTGGATTTCTGCTTTTCATCCTTTTAAGAATTCTAAAGGCGCTGTAGTAGGAGTGGTTGAAGTCGATGAAAAGTTTAATGAATTTATCACTCGTGTTAACCGCCAAATTCTATGGTCAGCTTGCATATCAGTACTTTTCATTTCAATTTTAGCCTATTTCCTCATTAGGTCTACCCGTAAAATTCTTAGGAAAGAAGAAGAAATGACTAAGAACCTCGTTTTGTCTAAAAATATTATTGAGACTAAAAACAAAGACATTACAGATTCTATAAACTATGCGAAAAAGATACAAGATGCCATTCTTCCAGAATATGAATACATTAGCAATGCATTACCCAATTCATTTATCTTTTTTAAACCAAGAGACGTGGTTTCGGGCGATTTTTATTGGTTTTCTGAACAGAACGGCCTGATTATCATTGTTGTCGCTGACTGCACAGGACACGGTGTTCCAGGAGCACTAATGAGTATGATTGGAACTTCGTTATTAAGTGAAATTGTAAATCACAGAGGCATTACTAACCCCAGTGAAATTTTAGATAATTTAGACTCTGGAATTCAAAAAGCATTTAAAAAATATCTATCGGAAGAAATTGAAAATAAAGACGGCATGGACATTTCCATTTGTACAATTGACAAGCCAAATAATAAATTATCTTACGCAGGTGCATTCAGACCGTTGATAAAAATTAGAAACGGTGCTATTGAAGAATACCAAGGAAATAGGTTCCCCATAGGTGGTGGCTCATCCTATAAAAAAACTACATTTACAACACATGAAATAACAATCGATAAGGGTGATTTTTTCTACATGTTTTCAGATGGATTCCCGGATCAGTTCGGAGGTGATAAAGGAAAAAAATACATGAATAAGCGATTTAAAGAATTGCTTCTTACAATCAATCAGCAACCCACCTCTAGCAAGTTAAAACTGTTGGAAAAAGCATTTACAGATTGGAAGGGGGAAATTGAGCAGCTTGATGATATTTTGATTATGGGATTTGAAATTTAACGGTGGACCAAGAAAAAAAAGACATATTACAGGAAAAAATTTTAGACCACATTGAAAAAGAACAAGAAAAAATTTGTACTCTAAAGGAACTTACTAAACCCATTTCTCCTGAAAACGCGATTGGAAGGATCAGTAGAATGGATGCAATCAATAACAAAAGTGTTAATGAGGCAGCACTTAGAACGGCAGAAAACAGATTGAATAAACTGAGGTATGCTCTGACTCAAATTAAGGAAATTGGTTTCGGAAAGTGCAAGGTCTGTAACCAAGAGATACAAGAAGGTCGGTTACTGTTAATTCCTGAAAGTCACAAGTGCATTCGTTGCGCAGCAAGGTAGCTATGATAGAAGATCTTATACATAATTCTGAGGAAAGTAGAACTGAAATTCTACAAATTCTGAATGCCCTCAATGATGAAGAATTTACCGCTAAACCCCTTTCTGGAAGCTGGTCAATTTCGCAAGTTATTAATCATTTAATAACAGCGGAAACCGGTACAATTAAATACATATCCAAGAAAAAACTAGGTGCGGAGAACTTAAAGAATGCTGGTGTTAGAAGTCAATTTAATGCCGCAGCACTGAAGCTTGCTTTAAAAAGTAATAAGAGATTCAAAGCACCTTCTGTATTGTCAGCACCTGAAAATACATCAAAAGAAAATTGTCTTACAGCTTGGGATCAGTGTAGAAAGTCATTGTATCTGTTGTTTACTGATTTAGATAAATCACTTTTAACTAAAGAAATTTTTAAACATCCTATCGCGGGGTACCTAAATGCAAGTCAGACCATTCAATTTATAACGAATCATACGGATCACCACGCGCAACAAATAAATCGAATCTTAACGTCATTAAGCAATGAGAAAACTTAGCTTACTTATTTTATCCTTACTGTTTTTTGCGAGCGCTACAATGGCTCAAAATATTCAGCAAATCAGCACAACGGATTACCTCAACATTAAAAGTGCTAATTCAGAAAAAATTGAGGTCTTTAGCCCAACGAAGCATGATAAAAATTACTTTCAAGACGAAGTAGATGCCTTTTTACTCCAGTTTTCTCAGCTTGACCTTGCCAATGAAGTGCCCGAAGATCTAACCTTAGTTGTTGACAGTCTTTCGTTTCCGCTATTTTCATTAGACCCCATTTTTATCAGAGGATTGGGCGAAGGTGACCATACTATAAAATTTACAAGCAAGGAAGACCTACCATTCATTGGCACAAATAAAATTGAATTTTGTTTAGGTGATACCAGGCCATTATTTGAAAATGATGCAATCGTTTTTGGCTTGTTAATGGCTATTCTAGCATTTATTTTCTGGACCTCACAGCTAAAGGCTTTAACTAAATTTTATGCAATTGTACCTGCACTTTTACTCTGTTATTTTATTCCCTCTATCTTCAACAGCCTTGATATCATCAATAGTCATGTATCTGGATTATACGGAATGGCTAAAAATTATTTGTTACCGGCTGCTTTGGTGCTTTTGTGTTTAAGTATAGATTTAAAAGGAATCGTAAGACTAGGTCCCAAAGCACTAATCATGTTCTTTACTGCAACAATGGGGATTGTAATCGGTGGTCCAATTGCTCTGTGGATGTGCGCGTCTTGGTTTCCTGAAGTTCTTGAAGCAGCAGCAGGAGAAGAAATTTGGAGAGGCTTATCTACGGTTGCTGGAAGCTGGATTGGCGGTGGTGCTAATCAAACTGCTATGAAAGAAATCAACGATGTTGGAGATACAATCTTCAGCCAAATGATTATTGTAGATGTCTTTATTGCCAATATTTTCATGTCGCTGATTTTATTTGGTATTGGAAAACGCAAAAAAATTGACAAATGGCTTAAAGCCGATAATTCAGGCATTGATGCACTACAAGAAAAAATGCAGACCTATAATGCCAGTGTCTCTAAAATACCAACTTTTAAAGATGTCATTGTAATGGTCGGTGTTGTTTTTATGGCCATTGGTACAGCACATGTTTTTGCGCAACTGCTCGGTCCATTTTTTAAAGGAATTGTAAACAATCCTTATTTCTCTTTTCTTAGTAGTGGTTTCTTCTGGATTGTTGTTTTAGCTACCATTTTTGGCGTGCTGCTCTCCTTTACAAAAGCTAAAAAAATGGAAGGTGTTGGTGCTTCAAGAGTTGGCAGCATATTCATTTATATTCTGGTCGCAACCATTGGAATGAAAATGGATATCGAACAGCTCATAACCAATTGGCAGACTTTTAAGTTTTTAATCATCATTGGACTCATATGGATCAGTATTCATGGTGCATTACTTTTAATTATGGCCAAAATAGTGAAAGCACCTTATTTCTTTGCGGCCGTTGGCAGTCAAGCAAATGTTGGAGGCGCGGCATCAGCTCCAGTTGTAGCCGGTGCCTTTCATCCTTCTTTAGCACCTGTAGGCGTATTATTAGCAGTTCTGGGGTATGCAGTTGGAACAATTGGTGCCATTGTATGTTCTTCGATGTTAATGGCGGTAGCAGGTTAAAGATTCATTC
>JACKZZ010019831.1_pt1 | contig 19826 bp, 12 predicted proteins | sample 8027871 | NCBI WGS metagenome assembly JACKZZ01 (sample SAMN15724774, study PRJNA655200) | protist metagenome | isolation source: fluorescence activated cell sorting (FACS) single amplified genomes of... | place: USA: West Boothbay Harbor, Gulf of Maine | collected 2000-07-19
ATCAGTTTTCAAACATGCAAACGCAAAAGCAGTGGAGAATATAGTATTACAATTAGTAAGTCCACTTGGAGCAATACCTCCAATAGTGGAATCCCCCCACGTAACGACACTACCATCATCTTTAACTGCGGCAAATGCACTTCTAATTCGCCACGATGTTCCGGGATTAAAAGCACAAATATTATTAACAAAACTTATCAATACCAGAAGAATTATCATTTTGCAGCACATTACCAATTTCAAGGTATGTCTATATCTACTTAAATTGTCTAAATTCAGTAGTTCAAAGTATCTATCCAAGTAGTGAAATATACTATAAAAGTTTGATAAATCGTTCAGAATTGAATAGCGACAATGGAGAAGTTATAAAATGGGAAGGTTAGTCTTCGAATTGAAAATAAACCATTTGTATGTGTACAGTAGATCTTTCATGGTTAACATTTTCATCCACAGTTATACAAGAAAGAACAATACAATAAGCACAAGTATACGTTTAACGAATAATCATAGTAATGTGATATATTTACAATTGATGGATCCGCTATTTTCGTGATAACAACTGAATTACTTACAATTTATTCACGGGTATCAGTAGTTAACTCTAGTATGATATGAATAGGTATAAAATATTCTGAAATAGAAAACATGGTTAGTTTTGAAACACATGGATAATTAATCAAAATAAATCAAAGATCTATGCTAGTATACATTTATAGCTAACTATAAACCCTATAGCAGTATTACATCAACATGATCAGAGTTATACAATATTCAACATTCAAAAAGATTCAGGTGGCTGTAAAACTACAAGGGTTTGACAGCTGTAAGTTTACCTGTCTACCCATGCAACAAGTTCAAAAAGCAATGATTTTAACAACATGAACCAAAATGCAATTTAATTCACAATTTAACTCAGTAATCATTTACTAACCTTGATACTAAATCCCTATTGTAGTCACTGAATGGGATAAAAAAAAAGATAAAAGTAAGATATGGAGTTAAAGTTAAAGTTAGAGTTAGTGCTATAAATGAAACTACATGACAGTAGCACAGATGTGCTCGTTGTGCAATAATGGGATTAACAATTGGTATATTGTATTAAAGCACCCCCAGCACATTTTACGACACAATATACACACTATCATAAAATATATAATTTGTAATTAAAATTTAGCACTAATCTAAGACAACATATGCATTTCACTTATTTTACTTGGGTAATCAACGAAATTATATCCAAGTGCCTCAAATAATGATGAACTAAAATATAGGAAAACCGTGTTACCCACTTAAAATTATGCACATTAGATTTTGATATATAAAAACACACGGATTGTATTGAAGCACAGAAAGTTGGCTTGGTAACATATTTAATGTGAAAAATACAGACAGATGACTATTCATTATTCAAGTGGCTATTGCACAGATGCACTTTACGTTTCAAATGTCAAATTCACTTACATTCACTAAACTTAATTTAATTTAACTACTCTAAATAACTAACTTCAATTAGTAATTAATCAATCAGGAATACAAGTATTAAAAAACAAAACCAACTAAACAAATGGTAACACAATCTTCTCAAATATTAAACTTATGCAATCTTTGTTATTTTTAAAAGTCCTATGAAGATTATTTGTACGAAACAAAGTTAAAAACAAATAGAAAAAGGAGAACTTTGATTGGAAAAGTATCCCAAATTGAAATCCCAACCGTGAGACGTGATCGATTTATCGATTTAAAACAATGAATTCGATCGCAATACACTAATTCCCATATAATACGAATCAAAATATTGCTTAAAACTAGATTATTAATCACATTACTATAATATTGCAATGAAGATATAAGGATTGTTATGATGCATTTGTATCGTTTTGTGTTTTTGTTGTCATTGTCACTTAATATAAGTTTTATTACAAGTATTAAAATATATAAGAATGATACAATTGCATTCTTCGGTGATAGTATACCATTTTCTGGAGAAACATTTTTAAATGGAGAAGGTTTTCTTAGTCAACTCCAACCTCTGATAAAAGCTCATACTGGAAATGATATTGAAACTAGTGGTTGTTATCGTCATTTTGATTTATTGTTGTTTATAGAAAATGAGAATATAGATCATTTATTATTTCATTTGAAACCAACGATATTAATATTAATGATAACTGATGACATTGTAGCACAATTACTCCGTATATGGTTAGATAATGATGAAATTAAACGAAGTGATACAGTTAAATGTAGTAATAATGATTGCAGTGAATATGAAGATATAGCATATCAATTAATTCAACCAATTAGAAAACATATTGAAACAATGATATCAAATATTGTCCAACATTTACCAAGTTGTCGTATAATCTTTACTTTACCTTTACCTGGTGTTCATGATCCACCACCAGGGAAAACTATTAGTTATAGTTTGAATACAGAAAGTGCAATACGAGAAGAAGCAATATTAGAATGCCTTATGGTTATGTTGAAACAATTAACATTTGATTACTCGCCACCACCAACTTTTTCTGATCGCAACCAAGATAATGACCAAGAACAAGAACAAAATGATGAAGATAAAAATGAAAATAAAACTAAGAAAAATGATGAAGATATAGATGAAGATGAACATAAGGATCAAAATCCAGGACATCACAAAGATATGAATCATTATCATACAACATATCAGCATAGTACACATAAAATTGAATTGCTTGATATTGGTTACAGTATGAAACGTATTCGTGAGAGACTCATAGAAAAGAATATTGAAGAGCAAAAAGAAAATGGCATGTTAACAGTATCCATGTTCTTAAAACACTCATCAAACGATCATTTACATGCTCTTAGTTCATTGGATCATGCAATATTAGCTTATAATTTTGCTATGTCTTTTTTCTTACAAGCAGATGCAGATGCAGACGCAGATGCAGATACAGATGCAGATACAGCAGAAGTAGATAAGCATATGAAAGCTATTATTGAAAATTTAGAAAGAAAGTTACTAAATGTGAATATAGATATGGAAATGAAACAGGTATTAGCATGGCATGTTGAAACCAATCAAGACATTGAGAAGCATTATATCAAGAAGTTAAATCTTGTTAAACAACTTCAAATAGATGATTTCACAGAAACTTTACATAAAGACAAAACAATTATTGGTGATTTTGTTCTTGAACGCAATAACAACAAACGAGAAATTGAAATAGAAATAGCTGAATCAAACAAAAACATACAAGAAAAGGCTGTTATAAATGAAGTTAAAAAAAAACAACAACGAAGTAAAGTCAATCCAAAAGCACAACAAGATAGGAAAAGAAAAGGGAAAAGACGATCTAATATACACAAAGAATTATAATTATATTGTACCAAGGGAAATATTATGTATTCAATGATGTTTTTATATATAAATTAATTGCAAATAAAGAAACTGTAAACTTCCTCCCCTTAGAACTTAAAACGTTAATACTACACTCACATTAAATCATCATCATTATCATCACTATCTGAATCCATATTATATTTTGTACGTTGAATGGCTACTTTTTTTGGTGCACCTTCTGCAGCAGCACCATCAAGCATACCTATTAGTGCCTCATCTGTTATCTTACCACGCAATTGTCCAGTTGTTGCTGCCTTGATTAAACTATCTTCAATTTGACGAGCCTTGTCTTTACGGACAAGATTTAAACGTTGTAATCTATCTTTAGCTGCAGTGTCTAAAATTTGATCTAAAATGGATAAACGTTGCTCTTCCATTTGCTTTTGTTGTGCTTGTCTTTGTTGCATTTCTTCTTGTGAACCAGGAATTCCACCTGGTCCAAGACTATCTAATGGAACACCACCGTCCATTTTCTTTTATTTAGAGTGATTTCTTGATTTACATATGTCCATGGATGTCCCATCTCTATAGAGAACATTATTCAATTTGGAAAAACTTCTTTGGTTTAAAACTGATTTGTACTTCAATAAAACGTATTAAATTTGCAAAAGATACAAAAATTGATTATGTCAGGAAAGCATTTATACGTTCTTTATGGTAGTCAAACAGGTAATTCTGAAGACATTGCTCGAGCAGTAGCAGAAAGATGTAGTGATGAATTAGAGTTATCAGATGTAAATTGTGGTACGTTAAACTCAATTAAAGATAATATTTCTAATATAAAGAATATTGCATCAATGATTATTGTAGTATGTTCAACAACTGGTAATGGTGATGCACCAGAAAATGCATTAAGCTTTTGGAGAGCAGTAAAATTACGGTCATGTTCAAAAGATATGTTTCAAGATGTCCCTTATTGTGTTTTAGGTCTTGGTGATACAAATTATGATAAATTTTGTCATATGGGTAAATCTATTGATACCCGTTTAAAGGATCTTGGTGGTAATCGATTGTTACCAGTTGGTTGTGCAGATGAAGCAACAGGTTTAGAACAAGTTGTTGATCCATGGATGGATAGTATTATAGAAATTGTAAAACAACAATTATGTAGTGATGCGAAATGAATTAAACTATGCATAGCAGTGGCAAACAATATTATAATTGTTCTTCAATTATTTTAGTAGTAGGTAATAGTAGAGTAGTAGTAGTAGTAGTAGTTTATTTAATGAAATGATAAGGTATGTTATATATACTTAGAACAAAACGGATAAGATGTTATAATTTATTATAAGTAGTGATCATATGTATTAAAGGAACATTACAATTAACAAAAACAAGATGACTTTATTCGCCCGTATTTGTCCCTCTATTAACTCCATCTATTGGAGCTTAACTGCCAATCTTGGAAATGAGAGACCATCCATCTATAGGTGTTATGCCCCTCGGATTTTTTCCTCCCCAAAAGCATCAAGATGATCATACTCATGTTCATACTCATACTCATTTGTAAAGGTTGCATATATTGCTTGTTGATTTCTCAATTCTTTTTCTTTGCAATGCTGAGCACGGAAGTTTTTTATGATAGGATCACATTTAACATCATCACTTTTCAATATTTCACGCTTGACTTTTCTAGACCATGAAGCAGATACTATAGTTGGGCAAACCTAGGTACGTCTTTACGGTTTGAGAGGCACCGTAATACCGTAATTACGGTAAATTACGGTAGACGACACAAAACACCGTAATTACGGTGAAATTAGTAGCCGTTACTATTGTTATTTATTTGATTTTTTTGAAATATTAAGGAACAAGATATAAACGGATCGAACTCTCCGATTCTTAGATTCTTGACAAGAGTTTCCTCCCAGCAACAGCATCAGTGAAGGTACTAATTAATTAAATTATAAAGTGAATCATTAGTAACTAGTTATGTAAAATTTCTTTACAGAGGACTTAAAGTGTTAAGTTATTGGACGCCAATCCCAGTATCCCTCCTAAGACTCAAACAGTATCTTGTCATATCTTACATATCTTCAAACTATAGGCACATTTCCCACCGTAATTTACGGTTTGAGAGGCACCGTTATACCGTAATTACGGTAAATTACGGTAAATTGCTTTCACCGTAATACCGTAAAGACGTACCTAGGGGCAAACGTCTGATACGACATTCTAAGCACGAGCTGCTGCTATAGCTACTATTTTCTTAGCTGCAGAAACATCGCGATTTTGAATATTATCAACATTACATTCAGCTTTATTACATTTTAATTTTTGAATAATGATCTTCGCCAACAAACCTCAAATAAGTGCTACAACGCCACAACCAAAACACAAGCATGAAGATCTGAACTCATCAACTGAAATAACAGGTATCTTTTTGGCTAGACGTTTACGGAATTCTAGAACAGGTCCATGGACACAAGCACCACGTAATCTACCAAAGAAGCCATTATCTGCACCATTTTCAAAACATATAAATCTGCTATTTCCAGCAAGAGTTAAGATATCATGAACACTCTTATCCATAAAATGTTCTCTCTCTCTGTACACAGCAAACTTAGTTTTACGGTAATGTGTTTTTGAATGATAGCTCTACTACCTTTCTCAAGCTATTCCTAATCCATTTAAATTCTCATTAGTTTTTTTCGCATCATAAGTTATGATGAAGGTGCTTCACCAAGTTCAGCAGTCACATCCTTCATATTCATATCATTAAAGTATTTAGATTGACTAATACTTTTCCTTGATAGTCTCATACCACAATTTTGTTCATAATTTCCTTGTTTTATCTTAACTGGAGATTTAGTATTATCATCCCATTGCTGCACCTACCCATGGACCACCGTTACCAGTGTCTATGCCCAATACATTATCAACTATTTTAGCACCATATTGATCAGCAAGGTGCTGTAAGTCCTTCTCATTGAATAAACCAAACCAACCTATATTACGACCATCTATTTGCGTATTGGTGCTAGATTTTCTCTCTTTGTCAGTTGTATAAAGATCACCATCATCTTTTTTAATGGAACTGTAAATTGAAATGTAGCTTCGATACCATCTGTATCAAATGTGAATTGGAATGTACCTTTTTTTGTTGACAATTTATTAATACCATTTAAATTAAAAACTTTATTCCATATTGTAACTTAACGTTATTGTTATCAATGGACGTCATATAATTTTTTATATCCCTTGTTCTTAAGTGTGTGATTTTTTTATTTTCATCATACTTGAATTGGATGAGTAAATGATACCTAATCAACTCTTTTAGGAATATATTATCAATATGCATAGAATGAAGTTTGATTTTAAATAGTGGGAATATTGACCAAACTAAATTGAGACTTAACTTAAGTTATTCCCTTTATTTTTCTTTATAGTTCATCATATCAGATACTTTCATTTGCCATTTGTACATTCAAAAAAAAAATACCAGGATACTTAATTTCTTCTTTCTCTCCTTTGAAGTCATTAAGCTTCTTGTTCTCTTCTTCAATATACTCTGATATATCATCACTTAGTTTACCAGCTATAGTCTCGAGGTTACATATTCTGTTTATTTCAGCAAATGCTTTATCACTTAATTTCAATTTCTTAATGAATTCTGTTCTGTTTATTGTTTTTTTAGTAATTTTGTTGTTCATAGCATTATTTACTTCTCTGTGTAATTTCAATTCTTCAGGTGTAACATCATTTGTAATATCAACGGATATTAAATCCTTTTAAGATTTTTTGTTAGATTTTTTCTAAACATTGCTTGCTCTTTTCATCACAGTGCACTATCATATTTGTTTGTAATTTATTGTAATGACTATTCATAATTTGATTAAATCCTATTTTAGTGATTGGCGATCTAGAAAATCTCTAAATGTTCGAATATCAATATTCAATTGTTTGAATACTGCATTTACGGATTGCTGGAGAGATTTATCCTCTACATAACTGAATTTCTGATTTGTTGTACTTCATTCTCCTTTAGCTATTAAAGTACCAATTTTAGGAAGTAATTTGACAATAAAGACTACAATATTGTACCAAAATGAAAATTATTGATTAAGTATTGATAAAATTTAATTATTGAAATTATAGGTTCATATAAGTTCCTAAATCCAATTGAACACGAACCATCTTCTTTTAGAAGGATAGGATACTTCAAATGTGACTTCTACTATCTAGAGGATATTTCACGGAACAAAAATTGATTAACAAGAACAAATATGGTTGAATTTCACTTTTTAAATGTCAACTGGGTTCTCAACACACTCTAATGAAAACGCAACCTGTGAAAATGAAAGTGGCCAAAGGTTTGAATTGGAGGTCCCAATTTCAGAAATGCTTTATTCCCCAATATGCGTATGTTAGTAAATTAAATTATAATGTTGTATTCAAAATATTTTCTATTTCCATTTATATATTTAAAAAGCTACAAGTACAAGTTTTTCCTATTTACGAGCTCTTCCTGAACTTTGATTTGATTTGAACTCTTCGTTATCATCACCATCACGAGATTTACGACTTCCTTTTTCCTTTTTTGACTTTCTATTTGTTTGTTGTTCAGAATTTGAATCACCAGTACCATATTGTAAATATGGATTTGAAATAGGTTCTGTAGTTGAAAAGACAATGTCATCATCATCATCATCATTTATACCCATACCTAAAACAGAATCAACACGTGAATCCATTCCTGGACCATCAAAATCTTGTGTTGTTTTATCAGGCATTTCTAATTCCATATTTGCAGTATTATCATATTTATAACGAGGATTAGGATCATACTTTTTACGTTGACGAGCATATTCACTTTCTGGTCGTCTTAATTTATTACTAGATATAGGACGTCTCTTAGCAGCTTGTAATTGATTACCTGATATATCCATCTTTTGTATAACCCAACAATCATCTTCATCTGTCCAAGTAGCACGTTTTTCAATACCTCTAGAAAATTCTTCAGGGATAAAATTAGAAATAACTAAATCTTTTAATTTTAATGTTCGTGTTAACTGTCGAATAGTATCAAGCAAATCTGATCTTTCACTTTGAAATTCTTCTTGTAAATCATTAACTTCTGCAGAAGCTGCTTGAAATTTTGTCCAAAGTTTCTTTAATTTCTTTGTTTTCACTTCAACTTCTTCTTGAAGAGATGAAAAATGTTCTTCGAGTTGTAAATTTGCTTCCTCTTTTTCTGATAATTCTCTTGCCATTCTTGTTTCTCGTTCATTTTTTTCACGAAGCTCAATCTCCGCTTTCTTTAATTTTGCTTCTTGTTTATTTGCTTTTGAAATAACTTCACCACCTTTAATAAGCTTTTCTTCCATCATTTTTAATTTTGCAGATAATTTTGATTTTTGTTCTTCCATTTTGGCACGATCTTCTGCTTCTTTATCTAATGCAGATTGTAATTCTGCTCTTTCTTGAGCAGTGCGACTTTGCTGATCAATGAGTTGTTTCATGTCCTCCTGTGCCTGTTTCATAAGCATTTGTTTTTCTGCTTCAGCTTTATCACGAATAGCTGACATTTCTGCTTCAGTTGCACCAACTTGAACTTCTCTAATAACTTCTCGTTCTACAATTTTTTCAACAATCTCTTTACGAGCATTATGTATTTGTGTTTCTTTACCAGTATTAGGATCAATCATGACACCACTACCTGCACGTTCTAATTGATCCTTTAAACGTTTAATTTCATCTTGATATTCACGAAGCATAGCATCTTTAGGATCCTCATTAATTTTTGGTTTATTCTTAATGTTCTTTGCTCTATTAGCATAACGTAATGTAGAAAGTGTTTCATCATAATTATAATCCGCTGGTCCAGCATTTGCACACATAACAGTTTTAGCATTACCACCAAGAGAATTTTGTAATAAACGTGTAAGTTTACTATCTCTATATGGAATATATGAAGACTTCCCATCTACTAAAGCAGAAATAACATTGCCTAGTGCAGTCAACGATAAATTAATCTTCGTTGCTTCTTTTAAACGGTCACCTGTTGCACCAGTTTTAGATTGTCTCTCGGAACCAGCAAGATCTACAAGATTTAATTTACCAACACGAATATGATCACCAGTTGTATCAGCACATTCAATAACAATAGTAAAAATAGAATGTGAACGTGATGATGTTTGATTCATAAGTGTAGCACCAACAGATCTATTTTTTTTCCCTGCTTGCATAACGTGATCAATTTCATTAACATTCTTGACAACAAACATTGTTAAATCTTTTACATAAACACCTGAATCAACATTTTCTTTTATTTCTAAACTATTTTTAGGATTTTTTGATAGTAGATCTCTAATTTCTTCATTATAAATTTCTAAATAAGATGCACGTACTAAAAATTGTTGATCAGTTGATGTTGCTACATGCCCAAATATATGTTCAAAAGAATTAGGTATAATACCACGTAAATGTGCTGGATCAGGTCTTCCTTCCATGGTATGAGTTTTACCGGAACCAGTTTGACCATATGCAAATATTGTACCATTATAACCATCAAGTACACTATTAACAACACCAGCAGCACATGTATCATAAACAAACTTTTGTTCTACATCAGGTCCGAATACATTATCAAATGAAAAGTTTTTTGCTGCTTCACTATCACTACTTTTAGGATTTTTTACTGTAATTTGTCCACGTGCAGGATCTGCAGATGTTGCTACTGTATTACCATTTCTGGACTCTTCTGCACTCATTGGACGTATACGAACAACAACTCGTACAGTTTCATTTTTATCTGCCATTTTTCTATACTTAAAATCCAAATTATGCAAAAACAAGAAGGTTTAAATGAAAAAAAATGCTTTGAGAACTTAAATACCCTTCCAAAATTTCAAAGGAAGTGGGGTTTCGAAATCTCCCACCGATAGTTTTATTCTTCAGACTTAAATTTCTCTGTTACTTTGATTTTTTCATATAGCTAAATAAATTTCAACGCTATATAGTTTCATTAAAGTTACGTGAATTGTATAATTTTGCAATTTTCTTTTGACAACGTTGTAAATAAGACGTTAATATGGGTCCAAAGGCAAAGAAGGGAAAAGCCGATGAGGAAGAAACTCCAGATAATGCTGAATGGAAATTATTGAAGAATGAAGCAGATCGTTTGCATAAGCTTGCTCAAAAGGAAGAACATGACTTTAATGAATTTCAACAGCAACGTGAAAAGTTGAATTATTTTTGGATTGTAGAAAAGAAGAAACTAGAAGATGCTAGAGCATTACTTCGTAATAAAGAACGTGAATTTCAAGATCTTGAAGAAAAACATCAAGTAGAGATTAAACTTTACAAACAACGTCTCAAGCATTTACTTCATGAACAACAATATGATATTTCACAAAAAAAAGCAGAAGCAGAGATGGCATTAAAAATGGCACAAGATGATGATAGAGAAACAGAATTGGATGTTAAAAATGATAAAAGAACTGAAAATATTTCTTTAAAGGAATTAGAATTAAGTCATGATGAATATGTTCGTGGATTAAAACGTGAACAAGATCAACGTGTGACAGATCTTCGTCATGAATTTGAGCGTAAAGCAAATGAAGTACAAAAATCATATGATGCAAAAATGAAAAAAATGCGTGATAGTTTAGATAAATCAAGAAAAGAAGAAATAAAAGTTATTGAAGATCGTAAAACTTCTCTTATTGAAAATATGTTAGCTGAGCACTCTAAAGCATTTGCAGACATCAAGAACTATTATAATGATATTACACATAATAACCTTGATCTTATTAAAGCATTAAAAGATGAAGTAAAAGAATTAGAACAAGAGGAACGTAAAGATCAAATGAGACTTCATGAAAAAATGAATGAAAATCGTAAACTTGCAGCACCTTTAAAACGTATGCAAGATGATGTATTGCGTTTAAGAAGTGAATTAGAGGCTTATCGTAAGGAAAAAGCAGAGATGAGACGTGTTAAAGCTGCACTTGTTTTAGTTGAAGGATCTCAATCTACTATTATGTGGGAACATGAAACATTATTACAGCGCTTTGGTGATCTTAAGAAAGAGAGAGATGAATTACGCGAAAACTTAAGATCGAGTATTTATGATGTGAAACAAAAATCTGCTTTCAGAAATCTACTATTAGAGAAAAAACTTGCTGCAATGCAACGTGTACAGGAAGAACGTGAAGCACAATTAAATGAAGTTTTATCTAGAGCAAACTTAGAACCAAGTGTTCTTGGTCAAGTAAAGGGTCATGTTGAAGATGTCTTGCAACGTAAGAATGCTGAAGCTAGAAAATTACAAAGCGAAGTTGCAAGACTTCAAGCACAACAAGAACATTTACAGTCTGCTATTGTAGATAAAATGGCAGAATATGGTCTTGGTGTTAGTGAACTTGGGTTTACTCCAGTAAGTACCAATGACACCATAAAGCTTCATAAAAGTGTCGCTCTACCCCATGCTGCATAATTTGTTGTTGTAGTTCGTGATTGTTAGTAAACCAAAGAGTGGAAGGGATGTGGACGGTTGTATAATTTGTACGGCGAAAAATAACGAAATGACGTGTATATTATCCTACTTATGTAATAAAAATAAATTTAGTTTCATAACTTCTTTCTCTCAAAATAAGCATGGCGTGGGAATAAACTACAAAGGTCGGCCTGCGAGCGAGGAGACAATTTTTCTTTCAGCTTTGCATATTCTGCAATTTTTTCTTACAACGCGATAACAATATTGCAAAGTATATCATATGGGAAAACGGAAAAGTTCCAAAGCGGGTGGAGCAGCTAATGTTTTACTTGTAAATGATGCAAAAAAAGATCGCGCAGCTGACGCTTTAGAAAATGATCATGATGATGGTATGGACATTGAAGATGGTTATATGAGCTTTATATCCAAAGCAAATGCAACTGCTGCAGACGATGATAGTGCATCTGATGATGATCAAGCGTTTGATCTTGCAGCTGGAGGCGACAGTGATGATAGCATTGATGATTCTGATGATGTAAGTCTTATATTTATTATCATCACTTTATTAATAATGGACAATTTAAGAATGATGAAACATTTGGTTAGCTAACTGGTGATGCTTCGGCAATGATCATATAATCCAAATCCTCACTATATTTGACTTAAATGCATGGTCCATATTGATACAATTTCTGCTTCCTTGTAACAATTCTATCATTTTTCTAACTGTTTTTCTTCTTTTCTTTTATTTATATAGGGCACTGCGACTGGTGATGATGATGAAGATGATAATAGCAGTGACAGTGATGTATCTGATGATTTACATCGTCTTACTGAAAGTCTCCCTTCATCATTACGCCAAAAAGTTCGAATGGGTACTATTGGTGGTAATGGAGCAGATGATAGTGATAGCGATAGTGAAGATGCACTCGATGCTAAACTAGCACGAATGTCTAACAATGATGCAGCTTCCATTCTAAGTGGAAATTGGGGGAAGAAGAAACACTATTGGTCTGGTGATACAGCTGATCTAGAAATTGGACAAGACATGCAAGATGCTCTTGACGAAGAAGAAGGAGCAAAAGAACTTGAATATAATCGACTCAAAAATATGAGAGTTGAGGATTTTGGATCAGGCAGCAGTAGTGAAAGTGATAGTGAAAGTGACGAGGACGTCGATGACAAGAAAGGAAATAATAAGAGTTTACAACGTTCTGGAAAATTAAGTTCAGTAGCTTTAGGACAAACAATGGTACGTGTCTTGTTTTCATTTATTTGAATATTTTTTTCTTTAGTAATATATGCGGACGCAGTAAAATGAACGCTCGTAATGCTATCAATGCAATACGAGTGTATAATAAATACTGCAAAACTTGAACGTATCAGTACAGTAAAATGCTGTCATATACGAGGTCTCTTTCCTACGGCGCGTGGGATCTGTGCCACGCCTCGCTTGAAGAGTACCTACATCATTCTCTATCATTCTTCTATAATCAAAATTATTCTAACAAATTTTGTAATTATATTATTTGACCCTTCCTTCTTTTTTATTAATAGGGCAAAGATGGTGTTGATATTTCTTCAATTGAGCGCAATGCAGAAATTCTCACAAAGAAGCAACGTATGAAGCTATTAGAACTTGATCTACCGGAACTGTTAGCAGTAGCAAAGGATATAGAACAGAAAGAATTGGCTCCAGAATTGCTAGAAGTAATCTCACCTCTTCGTGCTTTTTTAGAGGATGCACCAACAAGAAAATTGTATGCTAAAAATGCATCTAATAAACAAATAGATGAACGCGAGCGTGCTTTTTTAGAGTATCTTCATGTAAAGGAACAGTTTTCATTGAGTTACATGACCAACCTCCTTTTTCTTATGTCACTCCATTCCCAAAAGTTAGATACACGATCGCATCCTGTTATGAAAAATCTTTTGGAACTACAGTATGTTTCTCGCAATATCAAGAAGTTAGATGAACGATTCAGTGATGATATTGATCTGCTTATGCAAGTTTCTGAGCAAATACATTCAGATTCACCAAAGAAAGGCAAGAGTCCAAAATCAAAAAATGCTCCTTCTTTAGCTGAATTACTGTCAACAGTTCGCACTGAGCTAAAGCAGAATAATTCTCTGTTCGATCAAATAAATGATAACAATGAAAATATTGATGCTGAAATTGATGAGAATGAGTCTAATTCAAACGAAGAATCTAATGGTGATTCTGAAGGTAGGGATAGTGATAGTGATGCTGACTATGAGGCTTTTGTCCGTGAAGAAGAGGATGCAATGAATAGTACAAATGTTCGTTCCAAGAGAAAATCACGTAAGAATGATAGTTCGGAAAGTGATAGTGATAGTGACAGTAGTGATGAAGATATCATGGATGCAAGTGAATACAAGGTAACTAATGCATTAGGTGTAGACAGCCAGAGCCAAGCGGAAAAACGGAAAAAGCAAAGACAAGCATTAAACGTTTCTCTTGGTGAGTTTGGTGGTATTATTAATAACAAGAGTCACACTAACACCGATGATGCATTATCTTCTACATCTACAAAGCAAAATAAGAAAGATGTACAGCGCCAAATCAAACAGTCTATTATTAGCGAAGAACGTGGTGAAGATGAAGATGTAGAAGCAAACGATTATGATGATGATAATGAGGATCCTACTCAAAAAATAAATGAGATGGAGCAATTTTTAGAAATGATTGGAGGTGCAGGAGGGAATGGTGATGGAGATAGAGATGAAGATGGAGAAAAGTTATCAAGTACGAAACGTGTTAGAAGGAGTGCACCAGATGACAATGATGGATCAGCTGAATTATATGAAAAGTTTGCCAATAAAAAGAGAGCTTACATCAAAGAAAAGAAAGAACATTACAAACCAGAAGCTCGTTATGGAAGCATGTTTGATGAAACATCTGCATCAATCAAAGGTAAATTTAAAGATAATGGTGATGATGACAGTGCAATAAAACGTGCTGCCACCTATGAAATGATGAAAAATAAAGGTCTCACTCCTCATCGTAAGAAAGCTAATCGCAATCCACGTGTCAAAAAGCGTCTTATGTATGACAAAGCAATGGTCAGACGTCGTGGTCAAGTTCGTGAAGTCAATGCAAGTGGAAATAATACTGGTTCCGCTTACGCTGGAGAGACAACAGGTATTAAATCTAATCTTAGTAGAGGAAGAAAACTTACTACATAGTGATGATGTAGATAGGATAAATTTCTTGAAAAATATGAATCCAGTTGTAATTATGTTAACATTATATGCGTTTTTAATCCAATCCTAGTTTAATCTAACTAACTACTTGCATTTTGTTTTTATTCATCATCACTATCAATGACCATTCCTTTTCTTGTTGATAACGATGAAGTAAGTCCTTCTGTATCGTCATCAAATATGTCATCATCATCGTCACTATCTTGAGAAAGTTTTGTTTGTATTTTCTTTTTTTTTGAACTACTACCACTTGTTGTTGTAGCAGCTTTATCGTATTCATCCAAATCTAAAGAGCTAAATGTTGAAGGGCTTGGACGTTTAGTCCCACTCTTGGGTTGTTCTTGAGTAAATTCCTCATTCATCATATTATCATCATCACTACCTATGGTAGCAGTCATGTGCAAATCTAGTTCTTTACATCTTCGTTGAACAGCTTGTTCTGAACGATTCATCCCTATAGCGCGTAGACTTTCGTTTTCTTTAATAATAGTAAACACTGATGATACCCCTGCATATTGTTTATAAATGCTAGTCAATATTTCATCTTCTTCTTCACTCCATGATCTAGATGATAACTTTTTTGTTTTTGATTTGCGACTAACACTTAGATCCTCGCCATTTTCTAAAGCTATACGATGGTTTTCAAGTTTTTCAGCCTTTCGTGCTTCCTTTCGGGCAATTTTCTCCAATTCTTTCTTCTGTTTGTTGGCTAACATTTTCTTGATATTCTTTGGTTGTGCTTTCATGTTATCAGCATTTTCATCAAATTCTGCGTCCATATCTCCTTCGTCACCAACTACAAATCCTTCATCAGCTTTTTGAAGAAGATTATTTTCATCATCAGATGCACTATCTTCACCATCAAATACGTCATCACCTGCACGTTCTCTCGATTTTTTTTCTATGTTAACTGCTTTCATGTAACTTGCTGTACCTGGTTTATATGCTTGAGCATCATATACACCATCAATCTTCTCACACATGTTTTTCATTGGATTATTATGCTGAAAAAGGCATTCAGCAAATAACAAATGATTCTTTTGTGCTGTCTCACCAAAACGTCGAACAATAGTTTTTGCAAGGCTCATCAAAGGCATAAGTTTCTTATTTGTTTGTGCAGCTACATCATTTAAAAACTGTGAAAATGCATTCATTGTATGCAAATTAAATAGCAAATATCCTAATGTAAGAGGTGCAGGAACAAAAGCAGCTTGACCTTCTATATCTTTTATTTCCAATGGTGATGGAGTAGGAAAAGTTTGCTCAATTTGAAAATTATTCAATCTTTGGAAAAAGCAATAAATATAGTGATTGGTGCTTGGTTCATTTGTAGTATATTTTTCAAGAAGTTTTGTATACATGCGTACAGAACCATTATTCACTAATTTTTTGAAGTATTCATTAGTGTCAAAACGGTATGCAGCAGCAGTATATTGTTCAATGTCCAAAGTACTTCCCTTCTTTTGTCGAATCTTTCTTGCTTTAGCGATTTCTGTTTCATCACTATATATACTTTGTGCTAAATCAAGAGTTTTCATTGTTTCATGTAAGAGCTCAATAAGAGCTTGGGTGTACTCTTTTGTGTATGTTGATGATTTCCAGTCATTCAATAACTTTGGTAGTGGATCACGTCGATCAGTAGTCAATGTATAAAAGATACGAAAAAGAGCTGCGACAGCCAAATCTCTATGTCCAAGATTTGCTGATTGTAATTCTATTTGAATATAGCATATTAGTTCTTTAAAACATTCTACTGGTCTATGAAGGGAGTGATATTCTTTTTTTTTGATAATTTCTTCCATACTACGAACAATACGATTCTCAGACATATTAGATGTTGCTTCAATCATATTACGTAAGTCTGGTACCCAACCTTTCTTATGTAAATCAGCATTATTTTGCTGTGTGACAAAACTCTCACCATTTAACATCTTTTTTTCAAATTGAGCTTTTTCTGACATTAGTTTGTATCTATTGAAAGTAAGCATTTTACTCAAGATCTCGAAATAAACTAGTTCCATATCTCCATAGAAAATACCTTCGTCTCTTCTCAAATCTTCATTAACGCGTTTAATTAGCTCATTTAAACCTTTGCTTTCACAAAGAAGATTAGACACCGAGGCCATTACCACAGATGCCTCCTGTCCTGCTCGTGATAGACTTTCACTTTTTACAGTATTTTTAAAGTGATCATGTGCAAACGCAATACTCTTACGAGAAGTTCTTGTAGCAGCAGTAGGTAGATCATGACTAATTTGACCTATTTGTACACCTCTTTTGACAATTGCTGTAGCTCTAGATGATAAGTTATCATTTCTGTTACGTTGTTGTTCTACAGTATGTCCACTCGAGTAATCAATATCATTATTATCTTTATCAATAGGATTTGATCTAATACTATCAGAAACAATAGGCTTCACAAAAACACCTCCAAAACGACTATGCCTACTATCAATAATACCATTACCAGCACGCGTACCTCTTTCTTCTGCTAATTGAGATTTTAAAATACCATTTCTCTTCCCAGATCCACTTCTCATACTAGCAACATTGCCATTACGTCTTTGTACACTTAAAGGAACAGAGATTGATTGTGATTCAGAAAAATTGCAATAATGTTCAGAGTCTAATAAACCATTTTCTTGCCAAATAAGGAAGAGATCCAATGCTCTGAAACTACGAATAGAGTTCTTTAATATGCGAAATAGATAACTTAATAAGTTATCAAAGTAACGTACATTAGCTTTAACATCTGCATATAACTCTGTAAATATACCAGGTAATGACATAAGCATAGGAGCTAAATTTACAACAAGTTTATCATGTACTTCATTCATATGCATGACTTGTTGAGCACTTGATTGTGCTGGAATTGTATCTACATCTAATAGTCTACTGACATAAAGAAGACAGAATTGTATTGAAATATAACTACTACGTTTGTCATCAACCAATTTATTATTTGGAATATTCATTGTACCACTAATAGCAAACTCTTCTCTAATAGCAATTTCTTCTTTCCACTTTTTACCAAATAAGATAACGATAGCACGAACAGCTTGTTCACTAGAAAGTGCTTCTTTAAATGAAAGCAGTGCTTGATATTGTTCTATAGCATTAATTTTACGAATTTTATACATTTCCATAAGCTTACTATCTTGTTTTATACCACCACGACGTCGATTAATCAATGATATTTCTTTATCTTTATCTTTATCTGTGCTTTCATTAACCTTTTTAGAATCTTCTAAATTTGCTTCTTCATTTTCTTTGGCATTAAATTCTTTTCCAGGTCGAAGTGGATCAAAATGTAAAGCCTTGTATGATGCTTCACTTAAATCTTTTAATAACCAAAAAATAAGTTTACGACAATACTGTACAGTTACTATATCTTGATCATGTGCACATAACTCTAACAAAGGTTTGATATACGATTTCACCCAATTTTTTTTAGCAATAAAAATAGTGAAATCACGAGTTTCACTACTATCATTATCTTGTAAAGCTTTGATAAGTTTTAATAAAGCTTTTGTTGTACTGGGCAATTTTGAATATAATGCATCAATTGGAATATCATCTGAACAATAATCTTGTATTGTTGTATCATATCGTTCTTTCAAATATTTTATAACATCATTTGTGTTATTTTTATGAATCAACATTGCAAACTTACTAATTAAAGTTTGTAAAACTTTATCTTTCTTTATACCAGCTTCTTTCCATGTTGATAAAAGTGCACGTTCCTTTTGACCAGCATTCTCAAATAAATCTCTCTCTTTTCTTTCATCATCATCCTCATCCTCATCTGTACCATCATTGTAATCCATTTCTTTGGAATCTGCATGTGCAGTTTTACTCAAATCAATGGACTTCATATTCTTGGCATTAGGACGATAAGAAGAGGAAGCTATAGAGGCCATCCTTTAAATCAAATTTTTAGAAGGGATATAGATTAAACACACTATAAAATATTATTACGTTATAAAATTTGACTTCAACGAATAAATATAGATTTCTTCAAACACACAAATTCCTAAATTTAATAATTGCTCATCATACGTATGGAAGACATGATTGGGAAAACTTACGAAAAATTTGAAGTGGTTCCCAACATGTCAGAGCCCTCTATATAAGAGGAAAGCCATTTTTCTCGGGCTTTTTTCAGAATGGAAAGAAAGGATGCAAGCAAAACCTTGAGCGATGCAAGTCGTGGTTTGCTTGCATCAATAGTAGCCGGTTTTGCTGGCAGATGTTGTTGCCATCCTATGGATACCATCAAAGCACAACTACAAGCTGGTAGTTCAACAAAACCTGTTTTTGCATTACGTGCATTATATCGTGGGCTAGGAGTTTCACTTATAGGTGGTGTTCCCGCCACAGCTATTTATTTAAATACTTATGATTTATCAAAAGCACAACTACAAAAACAAAATTTACCTGATTTTATAACTTTTTTATCAGCTGGTATGATTGCTGAAGCTGTATCGTGTATTGTATTTGTTCCTGTTGATGTTATAAAAGAACGTATGCAAGTACAAGGTTTAGGAAATTCTAAAAATAAAAGTAGTATGTATTATCATAATACAATTGATGCTTTAAAACAAATTACAAAGAATGAAGGAATATTTGGTTTTTACAAGGGATATAATGCAACATTATTATCTTTTGGTCCATTTAGTGCAGTTTATTTTGCACTTTATGAAAATTTTAAACCTATTGTAGCTAATTATTTTAATGATGGATCTATTACAAAAAAAAATGGAAATGATACATTTATTT
>JACKZZ010002839.1_pt1 | contig 19817 bp, 15 predicted proteins | sample 8027871 | NCBI WGS metagenome assembly JACKZZ01 (sample SAMN15724774, study PRJNA655200) | protist metagenome | isolation source: fluorescence activated cell sorting (FACS) single amplified genomes of... | place: USA: West Boothbay Harbor, Gulf of Maine | collected 2000-07-19
TCTACTGAAATAAAAACTATATCAGTACCTATCATTGAAGAAAATACTAAAGAAGTAAAAATAGAGCCAGTTATTAAAGAAAAATCTAATGAAATAAAAAAAGAAAAAAAAGTATTATTTGAAAAAACAGAATCTGATAATAAAAATAATGAAATTTTAAATGAAATAAAAGATATTATTTCGACTAATAATGTACAAAATGTTAAGAATGAAAATATTACATTTAATATTAAAAAAATAGATCATAATACTAATAATCAAAATAACAATTATAATATAAATAATATACTAAATGATTTAAATGAAACATATGAAAATAACGACTATTCAATAAAAGATGTTAATTTAAATAAAAATAATAATAATTTAATGAATGTTAATTTTTTTAATAAAAAATATATGATTAAAATTCATAATATTATTAGTTCAAACTTAAATATGTATAACCTAAGTAAATCAAAATTATTAAAAGAAAATATAATTAATGATAATAAAATATCTATTTTACTAGAAAACAAAAATAGCAGTTATTTATTAAATTATTTTAATAACATATATTTAATTAATAGAGTTAATAATAAATTATTAATAACATTCTTAAAAAATAAAAAAACAATAATACTTGATGATAATAAATTCTTCAAGTTATGTAATTTTAATTTCTATTTAACCTTCGGTTGTAAATTGATGATTCCAATTATTAATAAGAAAATATATAATAATAAAAACGGTCAATCAATGAATTATTTCGAACCTAATGTATAAATAATTTATCTATGTTAATAATATGATGAATTATAATATGTATCTATGGCAAAATATAACCTGGTTATTTTTTCATAAATTAGCATTACATCAAGATATAAAAAAAAATCCATACTACGAATCTTTTTTTAATGCGTTTAAAATAATTATTCCATGTAGTATGTGTAGAAATCATTATGTAAAAATGCTTAGTGATCCAAATTTTAATTTAAAAAAAAATGTTAATAAAAATAATGTATTTAATTTTACTGTAGATATTCATAACAATGTTAATTTTAGATTACATAAAAGATTATGGAAGCACGAAGAAGCAAAAAATTATTATAATCAATATTATTTTACTTATAGTAATGTAAAAAGATTTTTAATGATTTTTGTTTTTCATAATTTTAATAAAGGACCTGAAAAAACAAATAAATTATTTCAAATGATTTTAGCATTTTCACATATATTTCCAAGACAAAATGTAAGAAATAAATTAATTAAATATCAAAATAAAATTAAACCTGATGTTAAGAACTTTTCAAAATGGTTTTTCGCATATTTATTATTAATTAAAAGTGAAGTAAAATAAATAAATATATAAATAAATAAATAAAATAATTATTTAAAAATATATATGATTATATTTTGTTTTTTAACATATAATGATATAATACCTATAGAATATTGGAATGATTTTTTTAAAAATATTAGTCAAGATAAATATCAAGTATGGATTCATCCAAAATTTAATATCAATAAAGAAATATATAATTTTCCAGTTAATGTTGTAAAAAATAAAATAAATACTACCGATAAATCAAGTATATCTATTGTTAGAGCAACTATTCAACTTTTTACAGAATCTTTTGAAAATACCAATGGAAAATATTTCGTTTTTTGTAGTCAAAACTGTATTCCATTACATGAATTTAATTTTATTAATAATTTTTTAAATAATGTTGATAAATCTATCATATCTTTTATTGATTTTAATTTAAAAAAAAGATATTATGATCTTCATGAAGAAATTAAAAATATTATATCATTTGATGAATTTGTTAAACAACAGCCTAATATGATTTTAATTAGAGATGATGTTAAATCAATAATTGATAATGATTTTACTAAATATTTTAAAAATATACAATGTCCCGATGAACATTATTTTATAAACATCTTAATCTATATTTTAAAAAAAGATATTATTAAATCTCAGACACACTTCTGTAATTTCGATTTAACAAAAACTCAAGCATTAAATTTTAAATCACCATCAAAATCACTGATCAATGAATTAAAAAATAAAGGGTTTTTATTTATGAGAAAAGTATATTAATTATATTTTTTTAATATATATACTAATGAAATTAATTAATTTATTAGATTTATATTCAGGAAATTATATCAAAAATAACAAATTATTTTTATTTGGGTTTGTAATATTTACTTTTATTTATTATTGCTTAGAAGTTATTGGAATTGGTTATATTTTAAGTCAGTTAAGTAATAAGATTAACAAGAAATTTTTAATTTATTTTATATCTTTATCATTAATTCTTGTAGTATTAACTTATATAAGAGGATTATTAGAATCTAAATTATCTGCTGATATTACAACATTTTCAAGAAAAAAATTATTTCAAGCTTTACTAAAAAGATATAATACATCATTTCAAGATATTAATATTGGTGATTCTATTAATAGAATATTTGCTGTTACTTTAGAATTTAGATTTGGTTTTGTTGATTTCTTCAAAATGACATTACCATCTGTTTTTATTATGCTATTAACAGCATCTGTTATTTTAAAATTAAATTTTAACATTGGAATTTTACTATTTATTTGTTTATTTATTGGAGCAATAATTACATATAAAGAATATTTTAATATTTCACATCATAAAATAGAACAAGAAAAACATTTTTATGATACATTTAATAAAATGACTGATCAAGTGAATAATTTATTAAATTCATATATTAATAATGAAACTAAAAATGAACAAAATAAAATATCAAATACTCAGGATGAATATAAAGATCGTGTATTTAAAAGTGTTAATTCAGAAAATGTTATTAATACATCATTAATGATAAATTTATTAATATTTTTATCCTTAATTGTGTATTATTTTTTTAAATATAAAGTTAATGATAAAGTATTTTTTGTTGTTATTCTAATTTATTTTGTATCAAACTATATTAATTATAGTAAAGAAATTGGTATTTTATTTTCTCATTTAGGAATTTCAGCTGGATCTGCTGATTATTTTAATGATTTATTAAAAAATAATGAAAATGGCAGTATAAATAATTTATCAAATGGAAATATTGTATTCAAAAATGTTTCTTTCAGTTACAAAAATAAAATTAAAATTTTAAATAATTTATGTTTAGATATTAAAAATAAATCAAAAGTAGCAATTATTGGTCGTTCTGGATCTGGAAAAACAACACTAACTAAATTAATTTTAAAATTATATGATAATTATGATGGAAATATTTTTATTAACAATGAAAATATTAAAAATATAAATACTGAATATTTAAGAAAAAAAATAGTATATATTAATCAAAGAACCAATCTATTAGAAAGAAGTGTTATTGATAATATAAATTATGGAAATAATGTGAATAAAGGAACTATTATTAATTTATTAGATAAATATGCATTAACTGATATTTTTAATGGTTTAAAAAATGGAATAAATGAAAAATGTTTAGTTGGTGGATCAAATTTATCTTTAGGGATGCAGAAAATTATTATTTTAACAAGAGGAATATTAAAATCCAAAAATGGATTAATTATGATCTTTGATGAACCATTAGCTGGATTAGATTCTAGAACTCGTCAAAAAGTTATTAAAATGATCATAGATGAATGTAAAAATAAAACATTAATTATTATTACTCATGATAAAGAAATATTACCATATATGAATAAAATTATTGATTTACAAAATATTAACAAAAAATAAATTATAAGTTACTTAAATATATATTTTTTATTAAAAGTAAAATGAAATTTAATATTGATCAAGAAGATTTTTTAATTGAAAAAAATACTAAAATTAATAATTATGATTCTTATAATTCTTCATTCTTTTATGGAGAAGCTGACCATAATGATATTTATAATATCATTATAAATAATGTTATAAAAGATAATGAAGAAAATAATTATCATTTTTTAGATATTGGAAGTGGTTGCGGTAAATTAACATTGTTTTTTAATAACAAAACAAATTGTGAATGCACTGGTATTGAAATAATTGAACATCGTTATTTAAAAAGTATTCAATTAATAAATGAACATAATTATAATGTTGAATTTTTATGTAATGATTTTAAAAATATTTATTTAGGTAATTATGACATTATTTATTGTTGTAATATAATTTTTTCAGAAGATGATAATAATATGCTATATTTTAAATTAAATAAAGAATTTCATGGTTATGCTTTATTATTTACTTATAATAATAAAATAAAAGGTAAATTAATTTCTGAATTCACTGTGAATACAAGTTGGAAATCAAATGTTTTTGTTTATTTATTTTATTTTAACTAATAGATTTATTATATTTTTTTTCCTAGTTGATTATAAGAAAGATGAAGTCTCTTATAACAAAAACTATAATATCTGTTTTTATATTTTTTATTATTTTATCCTTTTTAATTTTAAATTCTAATAAAAAGACCCAAATTAAATCTATCGAAGAAGAACATGAAGTTGATAAACAAGATACTTATTTATATCTTTATGATATAGTTGTCATTATATTTTTATTTACATTAATATTTTTCATAATATATAATGGATACATAAAAGGATGTATAATGAGTTTATTTGTTTGGTCATTTTTTGTAGCATGTACTCCTATTCCTGAAGCAGGATTATTAATTAGCTTACCATTAAAAAAATATTTTAATATTTCACTTCATATTTGTCAAACTTTTGTAAGTCTAATAGCAATTGGAATGTTATATTATTTTTATTTGTATGAAAAAACAAATATAATTAAATGTATTGTTGGTAAATTATTTTTAGGATTAATTAATCTTAAATATTTTTCAATTATAATTATTAGTACTATTTCTTCTATTTTAACTAGTGAATTGATTGATAATGTTATTAATAATTATATTTATAAAGAAAATATTGAATATATAAATATTAAAATTAGTATTATTGGAATTTTTGTTTTAGTCTATACTTATTTATTAAACTTATTAATTAACAAGATTAATAAAAATTAATACTTTAATTTATTAATTTGTTTAATATAAAAAGTATTAATTTTAAACGAATTCTTTATAATAGGGATTAACATTAAAATAATATAAATTATAATCTCTTCCATTTAAATTTGTTTTAAATGTTTTTACATCGTTAAAAATTGTTTTGTTAAAATATTTGGTTACTTTTATTTTTTCATTATTATTTACCCCTGAAGGAGGGGTTAATGTAAATTTATATTCTATTGGAGATGGTTTTTCAAAGAAGTACACTCTTAATTCTAAATCCATATTATCATTCCAATTATCTTTTTTATAAAAATTTTTATGGAGTGTTAACCAATCTTTTGTCTGTAAAAAATTTAATTTAGCAGGCTCCACTTTTATTTTATACTGATTTATAACACTATTATTGAATAAAATACTAAATAATTGATTATCTTCAATATCTGGTAATCCTTTTTTATAAAATGTATTACCTGTACCATCTGTAGGATACATATCATAACTTTTATCTACTTCATAACCTAGTTTACTTCTCTCTGCATTAGTATTTTTAAGAGTTACTAATTTTAATAATTTTTGATGATCATCTTGCTTGTATTTTGGAAATTCAATTACTGTTCCATTATCTAAAAGTTCTTTAAATTTTTCATCAGTTAGATCTTTTAATCCAAAAGTTATATCTTGATTTTTAAACATAGGTCTTATTATTAATTTTTTTTTATCATCATTACCTTTTATATCTTCATTATGTATTTTTTTACTTTTTATTTCAAAATAATCATTATCAGGAAAATCAAATTCAATAAGTGTATTATGTCTATTTACATTTTCTATTCTTATTGTAAATTTATAATTATTATCATTACCAGGACGAATCGTTATTGTACCTTCTTTATATTGAACATTTTGCTGATATATATCTATATTTTTTGATCTTAATTTTATTTTTTCATGAGGATAATATATTAAAAATTTATTATTTTGTATATCATTATTTTTTAATGTAAAACGTGAATTTAATGATTTTATATCGAATGTAAATTTTAAATTATCTAATTGAATATTATTGCCTAAATCACCTGGATTAATAAGATTAATATAATATTTTCCGTTAGTTTTATCATAAACCGGGGTTGGTAAATTTCTTTTTTTTGCGTTTGTATTAATATTAAAAAAATTTGAATTTTCAAAAGCTTTATTTACTTTAATAATTACATTATCTTTAATAAAAATATTATTGATATTTTTATTTTGAAATTCTAAATATACATTTTTTAAATCCTCAACTTTGAAAGCAGTATAATCATTCATATCCATAGTGTTTATTCTATTTAATTCATCGTAGTTTTTATTTTTAATAACTAATTTATATTCTAGATTAACAGCTTTATCACTCCCAAATCCAAAAAAATCATTTTTAGATTCTACATCTTCATTATTAGAAATCGTTAATATTCTATCATTCCATTTACTATCACGTACTATATCAGAAATTGTAAGTGGTCCAAACAATTTTTCTTTTTTAGTAAATTCTAATGCACCATTTAAATTTTTGTAATAAGCATATGTTAATTTATAATTATCAAAATTAAATTCATTAGGAATTTTTATTATACCACTTTCATATATTTTATCATTTTTTTTTGTTAATTTAAAAGCATTAGCATTTCCAAAATAACCTCCACCAATATAAAATGTATCTGAATCTTTAAGATCAGTAACACTATTTACATCTAAAGAAAATTTTAATTTTTTATAAATTATTTCTCCATCTCCTTTATTCTGATTATGTTTTGTACTTCCAAAATAATCATTTATTCTATAATTTTTTCCTGCTTCATAACCGTTAGCACTAGTAATTACTAATTTTCTGAATCCATTTGTTGTATTTATTTTTTCAGATGTTAAATAACTATTGTCTGTAGAAGGATTTTTGTAATAATTATAATAAATAGTTTCATATTTCCCACCATAAGGTATTTTAATTGTAGCCATATATTTATCAGTTCCAACTTTCCACAATTGATTTCTGGGTTGACTACATTGTCCAAATATATCTCCAGCTACAAAAAATTTATCATTTTGATTAGTTGTAATAAATGATGTATCTAAAATAAATGTTAAGTGAATTCCTTGTTCAACATCACCAAATTTAAAAGTATGATCTCCTCTTTTCCATTTTCTATTATTCCATGTATCATCAGTATTAATTCTTTCTTGTTGATCTATTCCACCACCTAAGAAAAAACTAAATGTTTTATGATGTCTATTTGCTTTAGCAGCAGTAATACTATATCCATTTGATTCAACACTTTTTTGTACTTTACCATCTATAGTCACTATTTTATTAAATCCTAATTCTTTGTATTCTGGTTCATATTCTGTTTGATCCACTGAAAAAATACCACCACCACCAATTTTAAAAACATCATTAGAAGTAAATTTTCCTAAATTTATATTTTCTACAAAATCATTAATTTTAGTTTGTATAATTTTTAAAATTATTGGGCAATCAGATTTTAATTTTTTATTTAAATTTTCTTCGGTATCATCATCATATACATCTTGCCATTTAAATTTTTCACTTATTTGAGTATCATTAACTTTATAACCTTTAAAAGAATATGCTCTACATACAATTTTATAAATTTCATACATACTAATATCAGATTTGATATTTGTTAGAGATTTAAATTCAGCATTTAAATTATCTATTGTATAATCAGCTTTTAATTCTTTTAGTTTATCATTAGTATTATAGGGGGCTATAAATTGCTCTATACTTTGATCAATTTTTGTCTCTGGATAAAGCTTCATTTTATTTTCCCAAGGAGTTTCGTATATATGTGAAACATTTAAAATTACATTCACATTCATCTATATTTTAGTATTATAAAAAAATATATATTATGAAAAAAAAAATTAATTCTTATAATTAAAATAATGATTTTTAATAGCTTTCTGTCTTTCTTCCCGAGTAGTTTCTTTTCTTACTGTTAAAAATTGTCCATAGGATAAATACTTAACACATCCCTTTAAATCTAATTCATAAAAATTATTAAATGATTTATTTTTCTTTATATCATGTTGATCCTCTATGTCTAAATAATTAGGTAATGAATTACTTCTTTTCATTTATTAATATTATATATATTTAATATTAATATCTACAATTTTAAACATATAGTTTTTAGTTAAAAAAATAAGTATTTTAAATCTATTTATTATTAATCAAAAATGTCACTAATTTTATCTTCTTCTTCTTCTTCAAATACATCTAGTAAATTATCATCATCATCTCCTTGACTATAATCAACTTTCTTTTTTAATACTTGTGTTTCAATATTTTCTACCTTTCCAACATCCTTATTTTTATTCATTGCCGTAAACCATTGCTTAATAGACGCATTACCACTTTTTTTATTTTTCTGTTCTCTTACTAAATCCTCAATAATCTTTGCCGGATTTTTCATAACTAACTCAAAAATCTGAAATACTGGCTTTTCTATTTGATTCGTTAAATAATAATTATAATCAATCTTTAACTTATTCTCTGTTATATACTGCGGATGTTCAATCGTATCTCCTTGTAATAATTTTGTCGGTAATATCTTTTTACATTTATCATTATGCTGTTTTTTATATTTATCAGTTCTTAATTGATGCTTCTTAAAACAAGGACGACAATAATAACCAGTACAAGTTCCGCATCTTTGTAATCCTTCTTCAACACGACAAAATCTACATACTTTTTTACAACAATCTTTATGATTACCAAGATGATAATAGCAAAACACCTCCATACAAGTTGTACATTTACATTTATCAGGATTAACCTTAGCTTCACATATTTTACATTTTAAATTCGATGTTTCAATAAAGCAATAAGGTATTCTATCATTTGATTGTGGTTTATTACCAGGATCTCTTATTCCCATCCTATCTGCTAATACTTTATGTGCTATTTGAGTTGGATTCGCATAATCAGTTCTTACTGTTTTACTAATTACTAATTGCGATATATCAACATTTCCATCCAATAAATTTTTTACTGCTTCCTTAAAATATTTTTTAGAATCCTCAACATTTCTTTTATTCAATATAATATCAATTACACCACCATATATTGTTTTTACAATTGGAGCATTATCACGACGCTTTAATACAATTCCCATCGATGTTTGTTTATATTTATCTAAATCAAATTCATATTTATTTCCAAAATAACGCTTCTTCGAAAATATACAAAATGGCCAAAATGTTTTCTCATACTCAATGTTTTGTGGCGCTTTCATATGACTATTTATATGTGCTGCTGCTTCTTCACCAATCTCAATTGAACCTGCCAATAACTCTTTTTCAGTTAATTCTTTTCCTGGATTTCTCTTCTTAATTGTATCTGTAAAATTAATAAATACACTATCGGTATTATGAACTATCATATTTCCTATTCCAGCAGCAAAATGATGATTCTCTGTAGTTAAATCATATACATAGTCATTATAATTATCAATTGATACTATTTTTTTTACTTTATTTGGATTTTTTCTTTGATAATTTTTTGTACATGTAATTCTATAAATGTTAGGTTTATCATTTCGAATATTTATTGATGTCTTATATCCAATACTTTGAGCTAATAAACATATATTTGCAGCACTAATTTGATTTTTTTGGTCTATTCTAGTATAACCATTCTTATCTTTATCACCATCAGCATCGTATAAACCTTCCCAAAATGATTTTCTTATTTCTTCATTACCATTTAATATAAAATCAGGAATAATTTTACAATTTTCATAATAAGTATTTTTTCTATATTCATTAATGAATTTCTTTTTATCACCATATTTATTTGATGTAAAAGTTAATTTATATACTCCTGAACTTTCTAATGTTTCATAATATTTCCATTCAAAATTATTATATACTTTTTCACATAATTTTACATATTTATTGATTATATCCAAATTTGAATTGTTCAATGCCCATGAGTCTTTATTACCTGATTTACAATTATATGAGCCACAGCTTCCATCTCCAAAAAAGAATCCATAAATCCTTGCTTCATCAATTGTAATATTTTCATCAATTAATTTAAAATCTAATTTTTTATGCATTAATTCTGTTCCAATAATTATGTCTTTTGGTGATATTTCATTTCCATCTAATTTCAATAATGAATGATCATCTGTAACATCTACGATTCCAGTATGTGTAAGAATTCTTATCATTTTTTTATGGTTTGATAAATTATGTCTAATTATTCTAAATAATTTTGTCCAACCATTTTCTGTCCAGGTTTCAACATCAGTTAATTCACAATATTCTTTAGTCTCTTTTCCTTCTTCAACACATCTTAACCAAATGTTATTTCCATATTTTTTTCCCAATTCTTCTATTGTACAAATGTCTAATTTATTTTTATATTTAACATATATTGGTGTATAACTTGCTACACTATCTCCATATGTTAATTTACTTCCTTCAAATTTCTCCAATGTCAAATCTCTAGCTACTATAACCATCCTTCTTCCAGTTGCTGTTGTACAAGCTGCTAGTTCTTTACAACAAATAGGACTAGTTGTTGCTCCTACTTGACCATATAAAGAATTACATGTTACTTTATAAGCAAGCTGTAAACCGTCTAAAACCGCAATTTGAAAATCATTATTTGTGATCTTTGTTTTTTCAACATCCTCTTTATTAAATGTTTTCATTCCTAATTCTAAATTATTTACTTCATAAACATCATCTTTTTCTTCCAATAATCCAGAATATGTTTCACCATCTTTTAATATAACTGTTTTATATTTCATTACTTTTCTTGTATCTTTTCTTGCCTTCAATAATTTTCTTAAAATACGAGGAAGCACTGCTTTATCACCATTTTCTGGTTCAGCAAAACGACATACTTTATAACCTACTTTTCTTTTATCAGCATCTAATCCTTGATAAACATCATACTCAATATCAATATAATTATAACCTTCCAAATCTTCATACTCATGTCTAATTGTATCATTAATCATTTCATATTCATCTTTTTCACTTTTTGTTTTTTTATCTTTTAATCTAAATTCTTTGAATCCTAATAATGAATCATGAGATATATTTTCAGCAATCATCGAAGATGGATACAAAGAATTATAATCCATTACTACAACTGGTTCAAAATATACACCTGGTTCTGGAACAAATACAATAGCTCCTTCATAACTACTTTTATCAATATCATCCATATTCAAATCTTGAATAATGAAATTCTCATCATTACAAAATTTAGCTACTAATGAAAAAATTTTAATACCTTGTCCTCTCGTAAATAAATATGAAAATGGTACAATACATACATTTGCCATACCCATATTATTCGTAATTACCTGTAATTTATTTATCAATTCATTTACTAATATACAATCCTTAACACAATAAACAGCAATTTCTTTAATTTTATCTGATGAACCATCTTTATAATTCTGAAATAATTGTTTTGGTGATAAATCTTCTTTTTGATTATTCATAAACACTTTTGAAACATTATCTAACTTATATGAATCTAATTTATGATCCCTTTGAACTACTTTCAATAAATCAATCTGAATGATTCCTTCAATATTAATATATTTTAAAATATTTTGACCTAAAGCACTTGATGATAAATCTTGAACTGTTAATTCTTGTTTAATTTCATCCTTGCTTTTTAATCGATTTAAATATCTAAATACTTGACTTGAACAATTCTCCATCTTAATCCTTTCATAAATATACTCCCAATCAAAACCCCATATATTATACCCTGTCATGATATCAGGATCTAATTTTTCAATAAATTTAGCCCATCCAATCAATAAATCTCGTTCAGTTTCATAAGATTCGACTAAAACACCATCAATTGGATCACATTTTTTCAATGTACAAATATACTTTAAAGCACATTCATTATCACCATAAATATATACTGTTGTACCTATTTGTATAATTCTATCTTCTGGACGACTAAATTTAGGAAAAGCACCATCACAACTTGTACATTCAATATCAAAAGATGCTACAACAATCTTAGGTGTCATTTTTAAATCTGTTTTAAAAACTTGCTGACAATCTACCGATATATCATACTGGCATCTAGTTAATTTTGGTGTATTTAAAATATATGCTCCCTTATTAATCTTTAACCATCCAGATGGATCAATATTATTATTATGAAAAAAACGAATCAAAGAATTTACCTTTGTTTCATATATCTTTTTTGAAAAATCAAATTCTTGATTAAGTCTCTTCATATTAATTGTTTTCTCTCTAAATAATCTTAAAAACCCATAATAACAACTTTGATTTTTAAACTTAAATAAAGCAAACTTAAATAATTTATTGTTATTAAAACCATAAAAATCTTTACGCTCTACTATTTTACATTCATCTAATCCTTCATGATTATATTCAGGAATTTGTGATAAACATTCATTTTTAAAATTTCTAAATATTCGATCATTCCAATCATCAGGAATTTTTATATAAAAATATGGTTTAAAATTAAAAATATGAACACTTATTGAATGTCCGTCTTTTGTTACACCATATCCTCTTAAAACTAATCTACGCTTTTTTTTATATTTATTTTCTTCTTCTTCTTCTTCATTATCTTTATTGATTGATTTATAAATATCATTACTTGTCCAATCAGTTATTTGAAAACACAAGTCTCTTTTATTATTAATGTTTCTTTTTAATAAATCATTTCGTAACATTATTTAGTTATGCATAGAAGCTTAACTATAAATCGTTTTTTTATATTTTTTTAATAGTTATAAATTACTTAAATTATTATATTAAAAATAATTAAAAATATTTAATAGTAGGAACATCCTACAGAGTTAATAAAATTTTTATGTTGTTTAACCAATATAATGAGAACATCTCACTGAATATTTAAATGTAGATTTGATCTACATCATTATTAAAAGGAAAGTATTAATTTATAGTCTTACCTTAATATTTATATACAGAACAGTCATTTCTGTAAAATTATGTCAAAAATTGATGTTTTATTTAAAATATCTTAATAATTATCATTAAGATTGTACATGTATCACTACATATAGTATCCCAAAATTTGATTATGGGAGGAATTGTTTAGTTCGGTAAAGGAGACATTCTACCTACATTCTTAAAAGAACTATTTGAAGTTCTTTTTGTATTGCTATTTTTATTCTTAGAAGAACTATTTGAAGTTCTTTTTGTATTGCTATTTTTATTCTTATTCTTTTTTTCATTACTTTTACTAATACTATAAAAGCCCGACGCAAAACTGGGCAAGTCACTATCATCATTAATATAATCTATTTTACGAATACCAAAAACAGATGATCTTCCACTTGAAACTTCACAATTTCCTCCCATATTTTAAATTCTTTTTTTCAAAAATGATCGAATATAAATTATATTTAAAAATGCATCAATTTTTTTTTACTTAAAATTATTACTATATGTTTACATATGCCTAGTTTAAATGGATTTATAAATTTAGGTAACACATGTTACTTAAATTCTACATTACAGCTATTATTTAGTATTAATGAAATCAAAGATTATTTTATAAATAAAAATTTCTTAGAGGAATTAAACTCTAATTTAAGAAAGACCAATTTTAAAAAAAATAAAAATATAAAAAATAATATTTTATTTATACAAAATTTTTACTCACTTATATCTGATTATTCAAATAATAATAAAAAAATACTTACGCCTAAAAATTTACTTACATCTATTCAAAATATAAATGATGATTTTATTGGATATGACCAACATGATAGTCAAGAAATACTACTTATTATTATGGATATCATACATGAAAATTTAAAATATGAAGTTGATATTAATTATGTAGGTACTCCTAAAAATGAAACAGATAAATTAGTTATTGATTCAATTAATGCTTTATCAAAAATATTAGATTATAAATACTCTATCATTAATCAATTATTTTATGGAATGTATTATTGTCAATACAAATCATTAGAAGAAGACTCATATGGTAAAGTAATTTCTAAAAAATTTGAATATTTTAATAATTTAACATTGGAGTTTAATGGAAATAACTTAATTGAAAATTTTGATATTTTTTTTAAAAATGAAATACTTGATTGTAAATTAGAAGAAGAAAGTTCAAAAAAGAAATATAAAGTTGAAAAAGATGTTAAAATAGTAAATGCGCCCAAGTATTTATTTATAACTTTTAAAAAATATAATAATACTAATAAGAAACATAATAATAATTATACATTTCCTATTTATAATTTAGATTTCAGTAAATATTGTATGGGATATGATCAATATCAATGTACATATGATTTAAAAGGTGTTATATGTCATCAGGGTAGTTTAGATTATGGTCATTATTATTCAGTATTAAATAATGAAGATTCTTGGTTTTTAATGAATGACGATGATATATCAAAGTTTAATATGGAGAAAAATAAGCAAAAATTATTTAACGATGCATATGTATTATTATATTCTAAAAATTAAAAACAGTTATTTTTAGGCTAATTATATTAAGTTTAAATTATATTTTTACAAAAAAAAAAACTATATTATTATTATATGGCTGAAACACTTAATAGTATAATATCTACTAATAATAGTTCAAAAAATAATACTAATAGTAAATCAAGTGTATTAAAAATTATCTCAATATGTGCTTTAATTTTAATAGTACTTGTATTAATCTATATAGGAATAAGTTATTATAATTATTCTAAAATAAATTGTTATCAAAAAAAATCATTTACAGAATATTTATTTAGTACAGATAAAAATGTATGTATTTTATTTGATAAACCAGTTCCTCAACCAGTTGTAAAAGTACCTAAAAGTAATCCTCCTAAAATGGGAAATATTTTACAAAAAAAAGAAGTTTTTCATATTTCCAATCAAGATTATAGTTATGATCAAAGTAAATGTAAATGTTCTTCATATGGTGCTAGATTAGCAACTAAAGATGAAGTAACTAAAGCATATAATGATGGTGCTAACTGGTGTTCATATGGTTGGACTGAAGGACAAAATGCTTATTATCCTGTACAACAATGTTACTATGATTCTATAATGGAGGAAGATGATTTTTTAGAAAATTCTGACAAATATTGTGGAAAACCAGGTTTGAATGGTGGTTATTTTTCTAATTCTCAATTGAAATTTGGTATTAATTGTTATGGAGCTAAGCCAAAAGGTTCTGTAATTAAACAAAAGTCACCATATTGTCCTCCACAAGATTTCTGTAAAATGAATAAAAATAGTAGTGCAAATCAAAGATTATCTACAGATGAAATATCACCATTTAGTGACACAAAATGGAATAATTAATCTACTTAAAAAATCTATAAGAATTTATTAATAATGAATAATATTCAGGTAAGTAATTCAAATACTATTTCAAATGCAGTAAAAAATAGATTAAATAAAGAATATATTAATTATAGTTATTTTCCTGATACAAATACTATTAGTTTTATTAAAAATAATAATTTATATTCAATGAGCATTGATAATTTTCCATTTAGACCACCTAAAAATTTAATGGTTAATAATATTAAAGTAGAATATTTTAGATTACCATTAAATATAAAAAATAATTTATATAAATTTTTTAAGATTTATTGTTTATGTTGTTCTTCAATATTATGTGAAAATAATTGGAAAATTAGTTATAATTTTTTAAAAATTATTAATGAATATGAATTCAATGTTCAATTAATAAATTATATAAAAAATTACGAAATTATAAAAAAAAGTGATCTTTACACAAAAATACCAAATGAAATAGATTTTGTTATAATGGATTATTTGAAACCAACAAAAAATATATTTTTATAAATATTTATTGAAAAATAATATCTTTTACTTTATTAGATGGACTATAATTTAATTTTTATAATTATATCTATATTTATAGCATTTTTATTAACTAATTATTTTCTTATTGGATTTATAAGACATTTTATTTTTAAAAAAGAGACATTTTCTAATTCTTATCCAACAGGATTTTGTTCTCACGAGGGTAAATTAGGTATTCGACTTTTTAATGGTAGTACTTATAGTTGTGTATCAATGGATGATACGGAAGCAGAAGATGTAAATACTAATCGAGATTTTAGACCAAAAAATAATGATGGTTCTAATTCTAGATCAGGAAATGGTGATAATAGTTCATCAGGAAATGGTGATAATAGTTCATCAACAAGTGGTGATAATTCTAATACTGGAGAAGAATCTGAAGAACCAAATAATAATTTTAAAGAAGGACAGTGTATTTCTCCTGGTAAAATTGGTGAAATTTGTAAAGTAAATGGTAAAGGTATTAAAGAAATAAAAAAAGATATTTGTCCAGGTAATAATGTACAAGTAACTTGTGGAAATCTAACTTTCGATGAAATAGATTACAGTAATGAAGGAAAATATGTTTATGCAACTGACTGTATTAATAATGCTTTTGATATGGATACCATATGCAATCAAATAATGCCTAAAAGTATTAATCAAATAGCTAAACAAAATGGTTATTATAATCAATCAGCTGGAGCTGACGTTATACTTAAAGGAAAGAGCGGTGATTGTTATACTCACGATGGAAGTCCTGATTTATCAAAAAGTAGAGCAATATGTAATTTACAAAGTAATAAAGAAATTAAAAGAATATTCCCTTTCAATAATAATCAAGACTACAATGTATTTACAAATTGTAATAATATGGAATCTCATAATTTTGTTGATGATTGTAAAAATTTATTAAAATTAGAATCTAATAAAGATGTATTTGCAGATATTCATGGTTTTGATTGTATGCCTGGATATGCTAGAGCAAAATGTATTAATAAAGAAGAAGCTATAAATATTCCAAATGATATTAAAAAATTAAAACATGATTCTAGAGGAAATATATATCCTTATTAAATTTTTAATTGGTTTATTTTTTATTGAAAATAATAATTTTAAATAAATTCATAATTATTATTACTATTTTGTTTCAAATATAGTCTTTAAAAAATAAAAAAAATTTGATTACTTAAAGAAGTATTACTAAATATATATGATATGACAGAATATATAGAATCTGATAATACCGATTTTAATGATGATTTTAATGATATTGACCTAGAAATTGATGGAGATTTAAAAAATTTTATTGATTTTGTGAAAAATAAAGAAAATGAAAAAATACCAGAACCAACAAATTATGTAATATCAACACAATCTGCTTGGTGTAAATTAAAAAATATTGATAATATTGATTTATCAAAAGTTGTTATATTAATAGCAAAGAATATTATGGATAATTATATTTTTAAAAAAAATGATGATTATTTTATTCAAGGATTAGTAATAGAGAATTTAATTCTTCGATTTGATGATATTCATTTTAAGAAATTTAAAAGAAATAGTATTAAATTTTTTGGAAATGTAATTGAACCTAATAATATTGAAGATTGTTTGTTGATGTATAATAATATTCATCTACTAGAAACAAATTCTTTGAAAAAACAAGGAAGACAAAAAAATAAAAAAGAGAATGAAAATTTTTATAATAGTTGTTCTATTATAGTAAAAGGTGAAAAAACTAGAAAATGTGTGAATGTAAAATTATTTAATAATGGACAAATTACATTAACAGGTGCTAAGTATGAAGAAGATGGAATGTTAGCATGTGAATATTTATTAAAAGAATTGAAATCATATGAAAATGTATTTATTGATATTCCTAAAACAGATATTATTAGCTCTTGTGTTGATAATTTTAAAATAACCATGATCAATAGTGATTTCAATACTAACTTTAAAATTGATTTACTTAAACTTCTTGATATTTTAAATAATTTAGAAAAAGACAGATTCATTAAATTCAATCCTGCTGTATATAGAGGTTTAATGATTGGTTTCTTTTGGAACGAAAATAAAAAAATACAAGATGGTTGCTGCAATTGTCCTGTAAAATGCACTGGAAAAAAGAAAAAGTTAAAAAATAAAGACCAAGTATTATGTAAAAAAATTACTATATCAATTTTTAAAAGTGGTTCTGTTATTATAACGGGAGGATATTTGAAACAACAAATCAATGATGCTTACAAGTTTATTAATAATTTATTTAAAGAACAGTATCACAATATCATTAAATTATCAATATTAGACTTTATTGATGAAGATAGTGATAATAATGAAAAATAATTAATATTTATTTTCTTTTTAATGCATTTTGTATCATTTCAAAATCATGAATTAAATCTCTTAATAAATTCATAATTTTAATTAATATATCTGGTAAGCATATTTCTTTTACTTTTAATTCAGCTCTAATATTATTTAGTTTCTCGTCTTGTGCTTCTGATTGGTTTCTTTCTATAAAATCTAACATAAAATTAAATAATTCTAACTTTTTTTTTTCAGTAAATTTATCATAATTTAACTTATGAATAATATATGGAATATCAATTATTCTTTCAATTTCAATATTTTCTCTAGGTTTTAATGTTTTAAATACTATTTTAGCAAATTCTAATAATCCTGAAAATTTTTCAAAATTCTTTTCTTCAAATTCTTTCAAAAATACATCATTATAAGCTCTGTCATATTCTTTTTGTAAATCTTCTGTATTAATTATTACTGGAGAATAATTCATAATTTGTTCTACAAATTCATCACCACCTATTTGCTTTGCGCATTCTAATATTTTTTTTTGAGTCTCTTCAAATATTATTTTTTTATCTTCTTCATCTTCTTCAACATTTAATATATCAACTGTTAATTGATGATATTCATTAAATAATTGATTTTTTAATATTTCAATATCTTCACTTTTCCATGTTTTAAAATAATAAGAATATTTTACTATATCCATTTTTAATTCATCATTACTATTATATTCTTTTTTTACTATTTTATCAACTGATTCGAGTAAATTCTTATTACTTTCTATAGAATTATCTCCAACTGTATCTTTAGGAAATTTATTAATTAAAAATGTTGATAATAAATCTCTAGAATTCAAATAATTTTCACATTCCAATTCTTTAATTACAATATCACTTTTTTCTCTTATTTCTTTATTCATTAAAATTCATTCATATTATTAAAAAAAATTTTATTAAAAAATTTCTATAATTTTAATAAAATATTTAAAAATGAAATATTAAGTATATTCAAATAGAATGGAATTCGTAATCAGTATCAGTCAAATCTCAATTTTAACAGGACACAATACTTATCAATCACAACGAGATTATTTAATAAATTTTTGGAAAAAAACTAATAAAGATGATTTTCTGAAATATCAAGAAATTACTAAATTTGAAATTAAAGATGATAAAACTGTATTTAATAATATAGCTAAAAAACATAAATTAGATATTCATAACGATTTATATAAATGTTATAAATCAAAAAATACTAATGAATTAGATAAAAACAAACAAGCAATACTAGCTAAAGTTGATAAACTTGATGAAAAAGAAAAAAAAGAAATTACTGAATCTATTAGAAATTTATCAAATACTAGGTTTGGTGTTAAAAATGAAGATGATGTTTGTAAAATTTATGAAAATATGATGAATTGTGAAATTACTAAAGATAATGTTGAAAATAAAAATTTTTCTATTCGAGTTGGAGGTAAAATTGATGGTATTAATAAAAAAGATGGAACTATTATAGAAATTAAAAATAGAATGAATAAACTTTTTTATGAATTAAGAGGTTATGAAAAAGTTCAACTTATGTGTTACTTATATTTATTTCAAGCATCTAAAGGATATTTAGTTGAAGCATATCGT
>JACKZZ010022443.1_pt1 | contig 19807 bp, 20 predicted proteins | sample 8027871 | NCBI WGS metagenome assembly JACKZZ01 (sample SAMN15724774, study PRJNA655200) | protist metagenome | isolation source: fluorescence activated cell sorting (FACS) single amplified genomes of... | place: USA: West Boothbay Harbor, Gulf of Maine | collected 2000-07-19
TGTAGCGGCTTGTGTCGAAACATCAAAAGTAACACCAGTCCAATAAGCAGACGTAATCTGGAAAGGAGTTGATAATACATATTCAATGATCTGGTCGCTATTAGAACCAACTATAAACATCTTTTTACCGTCATGACTTACTGTCATGTCTTGCATATAGCCTTCTAGATTGCTGACAGATATGTTACCAACTGGATAACTACTAATTGAAGATAAAGCGAATGGAGTACTTAATGTAAACTGAAAGATTTTATCATCGTCATATTGTCCAACATACATTTTGGTTCCATCATTTGAGATTTCTATTGATCTTGCATATTTATTATCAATTCTGCTATATACATCAAAAATTCCTGCATACGCAGCACTTCCAATATCATATGGAGTTGATAGTGAATATTGTATTAGATTTCTGCTATTGATACCATACAATTTTGTGCCATCTGCGGACATTGACATCGCTTGAGAGAAGCCAACATTTAGTGTTGTACTATCATCAATGATACTTGTTTTATCAAATACCCATGCATCACCTGATGCAACAGATACTACTGGAACATGCGCTGAGCCATCAGATAGATATTGCTCTACAAAATAACTACTTGCTGAATACATATGTGAACCGGTATGTGATAATGTAACATTAGTCGCAGTACCAACATCAAATGATGATACGTATGATATATTTGGTAAACTATATGGACCAGTCATTAAATATTCGTGCATTTTTGAAGAGCCAAATATATAAACCTTCATTCCATCAGAACTGAATTGTATTGCGCGCGGACTTGTTGTTTGTGTCGAAACATCAAAAGTAACACCAGTCCAATAAGAAGTCGCAATGCTAAATGGAGTTGACATTACATATTCAATCATCTGGTCACTACCAGACCCAACTATAAACATTTTTTGACCATCATGACTTACTGTCATGTCTTGAATTTCGCCTTCTAGATTGCTGATAGATAGGTTACTAACTGGATAACTACTAATTGTACTCAAAGAGTATGGAGTACTTAATGTAAACTGGTAAATTTTATCATCGTCATATTGTGCAACATACATTTTGGTGCCATCTGATGATATTTCTAAAGCTCTCGCATATCTATTATTAATTCTGCTATATACATCAAATGTATATACATATGTAGCACTTCCAATATCATATGGAGTTGATAGTGAATATTGTGTTAGATTTCTGCTATTGATACCATACAATTTTGTGCCATCTGGGGACATGGTCATCGCTTGAGAGAAGCCAACATTTAGTGTTGTGCTATCATCAATAATACTTGTTTTATCAAATACCCATGTATCACTTGAGGCTACTGCTGCAAATGGAACATATGCAGAACCGTCTGCTCTATATTGAAATGTTGTTGTGCCATTGTTAAAATATATATATTTTCCATCTGGTGAAAATGATGCAGAGAAATTAGAATCGTGGTAATATTCAACTATATTAGAAGAAATATTAGCGGTCGCAACTGCAAATGGCGTACTTAGCGTATATTCATACAATGTATTACTCGCGCTCATATATAACTTGGTACCATCATTGGAATATTTTATAGAGGATGGAGAAGATGATTGTAGTCCAATATACGTTCTCGCACCTGTCCAATATGCAGTTGAAAGATCATAAGGAGTTGTCATCACAAATTCATATACTCTATCATTAGTTGTTCCGACTGTGATAAGTTTCGTGCCATCGTCAGTTATATCTAGTCCTTGCATTGAAGAATCTAAATGTCCTAACTCTAATTTAGTTTTAGTAGAGTTATTAACACTTGTTATATCCCATGGAGTATTAAGTGTCCATTCAGCAAGATACTTATTTGAATTGCTTTGCTGCTGAAGAATATATAGTTTCGTTCCGTCTGGAGAAACGCGGCATATATCAACTCCTGTAGGTTGATAATCAAGTTGGGCAGTAAAATTCCAAGCATGATTATATGTAGCGGATCCAATATCATATGCTATTGATAAATCATATTCTTTTATCTGGCTTGCAGTATCAATGGAATACATTTTTGTACCATTTTTTGAAAATGCTAAATTTCCCTTAGTAGTCATTGATTTTGCATCGGTAGATATCTCATTCATATCAAATACCCATGATGAAGAAGATGCTGTTGGCGCAACTATATCATCTGTAGTTGATGTCAGACTATACTGTACTACAACACTACCTTCAGACGCATATAGTTTTGAACCATCTGCTGACATCGTAGCATGAGATGCACCTTGAACCCATGTAGACAAACCATTATAAGTTGCGGTACCAATATCATATGCGGTTGATAAATCAAATTCGAATAATTCATCAAAGTTTGAATCAAATACATACATTTTACTACCGTCAGTGCTCATCACGACACTTTGTGCAGTTGTGATTTGTGCTGCAGTATTGAGATTAAATTGAACATCGTCATATGCTGCACTTGTAATATCATATGGTGTAGACAATGTGAACTGATGGACTTCATCAGATGCGCCACCAGTAGTCCACATTTTTGTACCCGCTGAATTCATTTCCATAGACAATGTGTCATTTTCATATGTTCCAATATTGACACTTTTGCTTGCATTTGTAGCAGTTGTGATATCATATGGAGTTGATAAATTAAGTTGATATATTATACCATTTCCACTATGAGCAACATATAAGTGTTCGCCATTGCCAGAGATTTCAATCATATGACTGTTGCCGTAACCAACCATCGCTACATAACTATGTCCAGCACCTTGTGATACTGCAGTTGACAAATCAAATGGAATAGAAAGATCATATCCGTAGATATAACTTTGTGTAACGGTGTATACCTTGGTACCATCATCACTCATTGACATATTACGCACTGATGGCATGTATAAAGTTTTATTATCTTTATTTGTTTTTGCCAGTTTTGCTTGCCATGCTTCTGTTATCAAACTAGTTGTATCAGTTAATTGTGCCAAGTCAGTTGGAATATCTGATAATTTTGCAATTGCAATTCCTGAAACGGTCTCTCCGTCATGGACAACTAATCTGTTAGTTGTAGTATCAAATGTTACTTCGCCTTTTTCGCCAATGAAAGTGGAATGTTCTGTAGTAGTACCGCGTCTAAACTGAACTGTATATGCCATCGTATGTATCTCCAAATGTACTTATGTATGATTATCACTATATATGCAATAGTGAAATTAATTATATTTTTATTACTTATCATTATTTATCAATCGTAATAAATGAAAAAACTGCGAGTAATACTCGCAGTTCAATTATTATTTTATATAGTTACTATACAATGATATCATCATTATAGTGTAACGTTTCTTCCTACAGGAAGAACTCTCTGGCCCATTTGCAATCCATGCGTCTGGCAGTAATACCATAATGGAAATTTAGCAGGAGTAGGATATGTAAATGTTACTTTTGCATCAGCACTTCCTGGTGTTCCGGTAGCAACAACTCCTTGAGTGAATGCTGTCATTCCAGAATTATCAGTAAATCTAAATGGATGACCAGCGTTTGACTCTTCGCTTACATCAAATATATAAACTGTTCCGGGTGACATATATACTATGGGATTTGCAGTAAACTCAGTTTCGCCATCAGTTACATTCTTTAAGAAAAATGTAGGAGCATTTGTTGTTGCAGTTCTTCTATATCCACGTGCAGGAGCAACTTGAACTTGATAATTTACAACTGGAGAAGATGAAGTGGTATCTAGTGTAGTTCCCTGTTTTGTAAATGTATGATCTCCCAACTTAGCATCCACATCAGTGAACTCATTCACATCTGTTTTTATGTCACTGTGTGCTGCAATATAATACCCACCAGGTGTTGTTCCATCATGAACTACCAATCTTTTAAGATCAGTATCTACTGTTATCTCGCCTTCGGCGCCAACAAATGTTTTATGCTCAACAGTTGTACCTCGGCGTAATTTAACTCTATATGCTGGCATATATAATCTCCAATATTTATTTTATGAATTGTTATGAATTGCCGCCACGTGCTCTTGCTATTGCGCGATTGTCTTTGCGGCGTTGTCCCCAAGATTTAGTATTATTTGTACTAACAGCAACTTTAATTTCACCAAAATCATGATCTTCAATTATTTGATTATCAGTTATAGAACCCATTGAAGTACTTTCACCAACCGCAGATTTGCCGCCACCAGTTTCATTCTTTCTCCAGCCTACACCTGAATCTTCAGTTGTCGCAGCCTCAGATATGCTTCCTCTATCTAAAAAAGATGTTAGGTCAACTGATTTTTTAACCACAACATTTTTCATCTGTGTGATCATTGCTGGTGGTAATCTTAAACCTCTATATGATGCCATTCTATATTCTCCAAACTATAATATATCTTGTTCTCTTGTTTAGCAAAATTAATGCTTCATAAGTATTTATCGTAATATCTGATATCAAAAAAGACGTATTTTAATTATCGTCGTTTAAGTCAAAGTTTGCCATTAAAGCTTCATATATTTCATCTTCATTTACAGAATACTCAAGTGGGTTATCGCCTCTGCTTGGTTGGATAGATTTTTTTTGTCTAGAAATAGAATTAGCAGTCTTTTTAGAAAAATCATCTAAATCTAATTCATCATTTGCTGGTGCTGCTTGATATTCTGCTGCTGCGTCTAGTCTATGTGGTGCATCATCGCATCCACAACTATCATCACATCCACAGCCATTGTCCATTGGTGTAATTTCAACAGTCTTACCTGCAAGTGTTAACATTCTCATTAATTCTTCTGGATGCTCAGTACTCACGTTTGTTGTAGTAACTGCTTTTCCGTTATTATCAGTCACAGTTAAGTTGTAATGTTTGCTCATTCTTCATCTCCTGATATAACAGATTCACTTGTTTTTTCATCTGTATCCATTTGATCCGGTGCTGCATCTTTTTTAGGATCAATGCTTAGTTCATTCTCAACGGTTACTTCATCCCTTCTACTAAGAGATTTTAGAAAATTATCAATAAATCCTCTACCGTAGTTTTCGCCGTTATCTGATTTATCGTCGTACTCAGAATCTAGAAGTGCTTTATTATCATCTGTATCTTCCACTTCTTCAGTTGGTTCCCATCCATCAGGATGAACAGCGATGTGTGACATATTCATTTCTAATAGATCAGATAATTGAACTCGCAAAATATCTGCAGATATAGGATATCCAGTTTTAATTTCTATCTTTGAAACTTTTGTGTTGCTTACATCTTTAGAAAAGAACAATGGATTTTTAGTAATAGGCGTAGTTGATGTACGTGATATAGAAATCAAGTCATACTTACCTAGAAAACGTTCAATACGATTTACATCATCTTCATTCAATTCTGCTGCGAATCTCAAGGTTAAACAACATTCCCTTGTAGACTCTGTTAAATATTCTCTAAAACTTTTCATTGGTCTCTCCAATTTATATTCTTATTTATCAACATTCGTTGAATCGTTAACACTTGATATTCTTCTCAGTAGTTCATTTCGGTCAATAACTATTGATCCTGAACCATCAATTTCGGTTGTTGTACTTTTAGTTTCTTGCTTTTCTATTTGATGTTCAAGTTTTGCCTTTTGCATTTGCAAATTGATCATTTTTAATTTTCTATCTACTTTACTATCTTTTGCTTCCATTGCGGTCTTTAGCATAGAGTTTGCAGTTTCCATAATTTTTGCTCCTGCATGAATTTCAACATTCATACCTAATTGAAATAATTCTTCAAACGCACTTAGTGCCTTTGTGTGAATTTCATCCATTTCTCTATCATGTTGGTTTAAATCTTGCACCATTGGCAGTGCAGCATCAATCTTATCAGTTGTATCAATAGCAGAATTTAGCATTGCAGTTAGTTCATTTGATTGTTCAATCTTTGTTTCGGATTCTTCCACATCAGTAATATCATTCTCTACTTTCGGTGTCAAATTAAATGTTTCTTCTAACTTTTTGGTCATTGTACTATCCTATTTCTTTTTTCTAGGTTTACGAACTTTTGGTTTTTTTGTATTTTGGTATATATCACCTTCATTCAACACTCTGAACTTCATACCTCTTTTTTTAGCCCACGCTGATGCCGCTTCCCACTTTGCATAATTAACTGCAACTTGTGCTTGATCACCTCTACCTTTGGCAAACTCTAATTTTGTCTGGGATGATGGTTTTATCTCTATAAGTTCTGCATGTTTCTTGCCACCCGCATCTATATATGTAATAACAAAATCAGGAACATATCCAGTCAACTTTCCAGTTAATGGGTTCTGATATGATATTCGTACTGGCTCACTTGCCCATGCAACAATATTTGGATTTTCATCACAAAATGACATAAATGTAAATTCCCAACTACTTCGGTACGTTGGAGATTTTCCACCCGCATATTTCTGTGCATTTTTTACTATATATTTACCTTGGTGGAATTTACTCATTTAATAATAGCTCTTGCAACATATTTATTTGGCTTTTTTTCTATCATTTTGCCAGTTACATATCCATATCGCAAAGCATTATTAATAACGAATGATCCTAGATCATTCAATTTAAAATCTATTGATACTTGATCAATTAAAAATGATGGATTTACACCAAATTGTTTAGCAGTATTAAGTATTTCTCTTGCATATATACTAGCACGTTCTACTGTAAATCCTTTTTTAACAAGTTTTGCTACAAGAATATCAATATTCATCTGGCACCTCCTGTTTGATCTCTAAGTTGCCGTATCTTTGCTTGGTTAAGGTCATTTTGTGAGGTCGCAGTAGCACTCACCTGATCAGTACCCAATAGGGCTTTGCCATTTTTATAATCTCTTAACTCTTGTCCCGTCGGAGATGGATTTCCCATTGCCACTGCTGTATTGATGGCGGAAACTTGCATTGATGACATAGGTTGTCCAGGTACGTATTTTTCGCCTGCTATATTTTTACCCTGATATTGGTTACTTACAGGTGGTGTATAAGAACTAGCATTTTCTAGTGAGCCACTAAATTTACTGTCAGATGTATTATACATTTTCTTACCACTTCTAACAATAATATTATTTAGATTCGTATTTACATTGCCAATGTTTAATGGTTTTCCATTATAATAGTAAAGATTCTTACCAAGATCATTTGTTATGTTTAATTGTTTTCCATTCATATAATCAGAAATCAGTTCACTTGTTATCACATTTTTAATTGGATCACTATCATCTGCATTTAATGCAGACGCTGGCATTACCATTGATTCTGAAATCGCTGATTTGAATTTGCTTAAAGCCAGATCCCTATCTTCATTCGTCGCATCAGGACTGGATTGCAAAAACTTCAGTGCGGTATGCAATTTACTAAGTCTTTCTAACTGTGCACTAGCAGTAGCGGCATCTGATGTACCAACCAGTTCTGAAGTATTACGTTGATCTCTATCCTTAGGATCATTTGCGGCTGAATTTAATTTCGCATCACGTATTTTACTTGCTGATGGGTCTAACTCATCCACTATAAATTGTAATCCAGACTTCATCCAATCAGGAACAGCAACATTATCAGTTGGCGTACCAAATATAACATTTTCTGGTTGAAATGTAAGATCAACAGTTCTAAGTGTAGAATCAGAATAATCACTTGCACTAAATGTTATACTTGTTATTAAAGGATTTATTATTTCTATTTTTTGAATAGAACCACTCGTGGTATCTTCTCCTCGTTGGTCTCTACCACTTGGATCTGTTCCACTACCGAAATTTCCAAAAAAATGATATATTACAATCTTTCTAAAACTTTTTATGTAACTTGTGTCTGGATTATTAGTAAATTTTCTGCCAGAATCGATGCCACTAATAGAATTTTCTAAGTTTCCGCTATCAGTCTGTAAATCCGCATTTTTAAAGAATCTACTATACATACTATTTGCTGCTGTAAATCCACTTCCATCGACTTTATCATAAAGACTAACCGAAACTTCAGGAAAGTTAACATATACTGGAATATGTACACGCTTGCCATATCTATCAACCGAAACAACATCTGAGGAAACTGTTATGGGTGATACGGTCTTTGCAAATGATGAAATCTTATTTGGTTGTGGACCACTTTCCACATCAACAAATTCAATAAACCACATATCTCCCATTTTAGGAACATCAATGATTGGTGATCCGTATTCACCTGTGAGGCCATATTTGATAGCAGATTGATTACTACTAGCTAATATGGTACCTACACGGCGCGCAAATTGTTGAGACTCATTTGCCATTTAATTTATTGCCTATTAGTTAAGATCGTTGTTGTTATTGTCGCGGTTCAGTCCACTACTTGAGAATAAGTTTGGTCCAGCAACACCATCATATAATATAGCGTTATCATATTGTAGTTCTAGTGTAATTGTTACTGCATCTGATACAGCATAATCAGTTTGTGCATAATCTGCATTTGTCACGAAACAACCTTCTAGTTCCCAAGTTTCAATTGGGTTACCGGTATTACCGTCTAATGTTTCAACTTTTGTTGTGAATTTATAGTTTGCGCCAGATTGTGGTCCAGTTTGATTTCTGTGATCCAATTGTGTTTGTAATTGTCTGCCAACTAACTGGGTCAGTCTGTTACCTATATCATCACGTAATGTAATTGTCACTGGTGCCCATGTGTGTTTGCCCATCATATAACTACGTGAGTTATATGAATCAATCGGAATAGATTCGTGTGTAACAGTTGGACGTTTAACGTTCATTATCTGTCTTGTGAAATCTGCTGTATCAATAATACCGCCAAAGTTGGTAACACTTACTCTAAAACGATAATTTAGTTTTGGTTGTAGGATACCACTAGCGTTGTTTTCACCGGAATCTGTTGGAACACCGAATGTGTTTAATGTTCTAGCCATGTTATTATCTCCTATGGTAGGGTTTGTTTATACAAGTATTTATCAGTATTTATTAAAATTAAAGTTGTAGTTAATAAAAAACCCGACATTTCTGCCGGGTTTTCAATATTAGTTATAAATCACTAATATTATAGTTCTTCGCCTGTGTTGCGAATGCGCAATGGAATGTAGATGAACTCAACCGATTTAACTGGCTGTATTGCAATATCTACCCATAGTTCATTTCTATCAATACGTCCTGGTGTATTATTTGTTTCATCACATACAACTACGAAGTCATATAAACCTCTAGTACTAACTAGACCACCACAAAAACGCTCAACTGCATCACGCATACCATCGCGTGTTATCTTATCATTCTGTTCGAACAAGAAGCCACGTGATAGTTGATCTAAACTGTAACGCATGTGGTTAACTAATCTTGCAACATTTACACGATCCAGTGCAGATGAAAAAGACTGGCGAGTTTTTTGACCGTATACAACTAATCCAGTACCCGGAATGTCTGCAATTGGATTCATACGATTTGCATACATAATGTCTCTTTGACCTTCTGTCAAACGAACACGAACAAATTCATTTTCGTTGTTTACATATCCAACTTGTGATGCATTACTAACGATACCACGTGTTAAACCTGCTGGAGCAAACCAAGGAAAAGATACCTGATCTGAGAAAGCAATAGTACGTAGTGCAACTGCCGATGCTGGCATAACAACTTCATTACCTGACAAGTCAGTAGATAGACCATGTGGATAATAAACTGCTGAATACGAATCTGCTGATGTTGTATTATCAGCATATGCTTTCAAGTCAGTTGCCGTACCTTTTAGACGCAATGGTGTATCACCTACAACAAATGCTATTTCTTTTTTATCTTTGTTAAGAGAAACCATTTCATCCATCATTTCAGGATAACCCGGTGCACCTATCAAGTTAAAATATACTGACTCTGAACGAATGCCGTCATTTGCAGCAAGGGCGCTACTCATTGCTTCTACTACAAGATGGCGCTGTGCATTTGAACCAAATTTTCCTGAACCATCAGTATTTACGCCTGATGCCCATTCCCATTTACCATCCAAATATTGTTTTACATTGTATGTTGTGTAATCCATATTAATCATAAGAATTCCTTCTGGAACTAATTCAGGATTTGTTACTTTTGCATGTGCATCACGATTTGTTACATTTCCTAATGTATCATATGGTGCGTCTGGTGAATAGTGACTAAATATTAGACCATTTGTTGATGACTGATCTGCATTGTCCAATTTTACCCATGTTGTGCCATTCCAGCGATATAAATTTGGATAATCTGCCGCATCAGTGTCTACCCAAATGTCGCCGTCTACTAATACAGATGTTCCATCTTTACGTGCAGTTGGCTTCATTGAACGAAGTTGTAGTTCATTTGAGTAAATACCAGCAACGTCTTCGGACCATGCATATTTTGCCCACTTCTGTTCGCCATTTGTATATTCGGCGCGCAATAATTCCATTTTAAGGTCTGCATTATACCAATACGTGTTTGGTGCAATATCACCAGTTGGCGTAGTATTACTTGCTTCAAGTACAAGATCATCCCATGCTGTTGCAGTAAATGTTGGCGAGGAAATAAATCCAAGATCATTCGCTCCATCGGTAAATGTTAGCGTTACTGTTTTTCCATCTGTTTTAGTAATTCTAATTTTATCTGAGCCGACTTTTTCAACATTAATATTATTAGCATTCAAATCTGAATTTGATTGCATTGTTGTAACTACGGTGTCAATAGATGCAGTTGAGAACGAAAATGATGCTACCATCTCTCTGGCTGCTACAGTAAATGTAGAAGTAATTGATGTAGTATCTGAAATTCCTACTTCACTTTGTATTGATGTAGTTTGTGCACCAGTATGTCTACGTAGTTGAGTGAATCCAAGTGTATCATCACGAAGTGCGTATATATCACCAGCAACGATAAGAGCATTACTACTTGCTTCATCATCTGACGAATATACAGCAACTTGTTGTGTCTGAAATGCACCTGCAATTGAATTAAATACGGATACATCAAAATTTAATCCGCCGCCCTGGCGTGTTAATCTTACATATACATCAGTTGCAATTGCATTATTTGGTGCAAAGTTAGCAAATGAGAAATTAGGTGATCCAACATCACCTAGTAGAATCCATGTAGTTCCTACTTTTTTCCAGTATGTAATTTTAACTGTTGATGTAACTACTGCGAAATCATCTGATGATCCAAATGTATTAACTGGAGCAGCATATCCTGATGCATTCATCAGTTCTAAATTTCCTGTACCTGGTGCATCTACGATAACTGCTGGTGTTTTAGCAACCCAATTATCTCCATCGAATTCAAATAAGCCGTAATCTGATGCTGATGCACTATGCCAATATGTGCCATCTACTAACACACCTGCTGGTGCAGTATTTGATGCTTCTAGTTCAGATAGATCAATGTCTGCCCGAATTACATATGCATTACTTGAAACACCTAGATACTGATATGCTGCTAATAGACCATACTCACTTGTTTCTGATGCTTGTACAACTGATCCACCAACTTGATAGAAGGTTGGTTCACCAAAAGTTTCTACTAGTTCACGCTGAGAAGAAACTAGGTATGCAACTCCTGCATTTTGTGGTATTGTTCCGGCTGCGATTGCTGAACCTGAACCGTCAGTTTTGTTTGATGCTGTTGCTACTACAACTAGCGGTAGGGTACCTTGGGTAGCGGATACATATTGTGATTCGTCCGTTACCATTACTGATACGCCTGGGGATACTAATGTCGCCATTCTGTTTCTCCTTATAAAAACATTATTATTTACTAAGAGTATTTATTAAAAATCACGAAAAATACGCATTTTTGAATTAACTACATAGACAATTATTTTATAAAGTGAATATATACAGATAATTAGCCAGTAATATAAGACATCAATTGGTCTAGATTAAATTTCAATTCTTCTAAATCGCCATTATTATCTATAGTATAATCTGCCATCCATTGCTCAAGACTCATACTGTCTTTGGATTCAGAAGGAAGATGCATGCCACGATCAACCCAAATGGCATAATCAAACACTCCAGTATTTCTCATTGCGAAGAATTCACGCTTGTTTCGCAAGCCACAGTATATATCGTAAGAAGCAAACATTTCTCTGCCAAGTTTTGCTGCATCAGGAACATTATAATCGCAAATGGCATTATACCATTCTTCACGATGATTATGACGATCTGAATAACAATCTTCTTCGCAAGTATATCCGTATTTGTCTTTTAAATTATTATAAATGAATAGTTTTGAACAGAACTGGGAACTGCTTTCAAAAGAATAACCATAATCATCACGTAGAAATTCACATACTGTATCTTTGCCGTGTCTGCCATGACCAATGACTAGTAATGTAGGCTTACTCATACTATATTCCTCTAGATTCGTTGTACAGACTAATATAGCATTGAATTAATAGATTGTCAAGTCTAATCGTAACCTAAATGTGCAACCTTAGAAATATCATCATCATCATCATCAATTTCAGATATTGGAGTTAACCATGTCGTTCGGTTATTCCAAATATCTTCAAAATCAGCATTTGAATTTACTAGTCGCTCATGGTTTCCCCATAAACGTCTGATATAAGACTCGTATACACTACGCATCTCGTTTGTAGAGTATGATCCTGGAAATAAGTGTCCCTTGACTGCAAAAAACACTTCATTCAGTTTTTTAAGTTCATCTAGTGTCATAACAAATTTATTTATCATGTTATATTGTAGTTATCGCTAACTTATACTAAACTATACAAAATATAAATTTATAATAAAGTACCAATATAAATTATGTAATATTTTATGTAAATAGTATTATAATAGAGTCGGGTGAGAGTGACAATTTTATGATAGATCCAGTAACTGCCATTGGCTTGGCATCCGCTGCATATCGCGGCATTAAATCGGCAATACAAACAGGAAAAGAACTGCATGATATGGCAGGGCAACTTTCCCAATGGGCAGGTGCGATGAGTGACTTGGACTTTTCACACAAGCAAGCACAAAATCCACCAATGTTTAAGAAAATGTTTGGAGCAAGCAAAATAGAAGCTAATGCCTTAGAAGTGTGGGGACATAAACAAAAGGCAAAAGAACTACGGGAAGACTTGCGTAGTCACATATCATTGTATTATGGTCCATCAGCTTGGGAAGAAATTGTACGTCTGGAAGGCGAAATGCGTAAGAAACGTACTAAAGAAGTTTATGCAAAAGAAGAACAAAAACAAATGATTTTTGAATGGATCATAGGCTTAATCGCCGCAGCGATTGGCGGAAGCATATTAGTTTTAATTTTTTGGCTAATAGGCGTAAGTACAGGAAAATGGTAATTTATAACTCATACACAAAAAGTTATCCAATTATGAATCCAAGTGGTGCTGATCCGTCTAGATAGTTTGAAAGATCAAGTTCTAACTTATCAATCATTACATCTGCCTCTGCCTTCATTTCTGCGCCGTTTAATGTCACTCCACCTTGTGCGCCAGGTAATGATGAAAATTTGCCACGTGCTTCGCCTAACATCCGTTTGCAGTATGCAAGAGCATAGTCTCTCAGCCAAGATTTTAAATATGGATCAACTAACAGTTGTTCGTCATTTCTCTCAACATGTACATGAATAAGAACTAACGCATCGGCTCTCATTTTCCTCAATAGTTTTAATTTTTTTGTTACTGGATTCCAAATATACATAATATCAGTTGCGGCGACTTTATTTAAAGTCTCACGATACTGAGTAAAGAAATCAAATGTTGCAACCCCACCAATATGATTATTAAGAAAGAAATATGAATTTGCATATGCCAATTCAAATGGATCCATATCAACCCCACCAGAAACACCGTTACCGAATGAACGGTTCCATATTTGTTTTACTTCAATAATTTCTTCTGGAAGTGTATATTCCGCAACATCTTCTTTTAGTTCCAACGCATAGAAATCTTCTTCAACTGCATTTTCTGAACGTTGTCTTATTTTAGAAAGAGCGATATCCAATGCAACATCATAATGCTCTGGATCCAATTCGATATCAATCATCCCATCGCCTAGCAATAGTCTGATTTGTTTGATTACATCATTCTTAACTTTGTTTCTGGTTTCAGGCATAATTTATCTCCGATATACAGTATTTATCAGAAACTAAAAAATACGCAGTATCAATGTCTGTTCATTAAATCGTCCATTCATTTTTGTTTCAACACTCTTAACTGAACTGAACTCTTTCTGTAATGAACGCTTTGAGACCTTTTTGAACATAGATACTTGTTCAGCCGGCTTTCGCATAGTTTTTTGTACACTTTTCTTTTCATCAAAGTTTATAAGAGTTGTACCCTTAAATGACAAACTATCTTTGGGAGAAGGATAATAGATGCCCAACTTTCGTGTTTTTGTATTATACGTCATAATAGCCTGTGCATCCAAACATTGTAGCGGCTTCTGGCTCACACTCTTTGTTGCTGTGTCCTGTTTACAGTATTTTACTTTCGCAACAATCTTCTCTTTACTTTTAGGTTTACTCTTACGTGGGGTACGATTTACTTTACTTTCCTGAACAATCATTTCACACGCATCTAAGATACTGCGATACATTGTCCACAAATTCTTAATTTGTTCTTTCTTTAAATGATTATGTCCTTCTTTTATTTGCTCATAATCATCTTTTTTTGCTTCACTCATACGCTTAGGTGGATTAACAATCATATCAATCTCATTGAATGCATCTTCGTAAATAGCCTGAATATGCTTTGCATGGTTGCCTTTTGCATCAACTTTTTTTAGCATACTAAGTGGATCAAATTGTTTTAGTAAAGTTTTACTGTAATCAAAATCATCAATAAAATCTTCAATCGCAACTGTCATTTCTATTGCTTTATCTCGTAGCAACTGTTGAATACTAGGTCGTGGTATATCTTTTGCTTTAGCCACTTCTTGTTTGGCCTCTTTATTTGCCATACCCATTTCAATTATAGATTCTAATTTATCAATTACATATGCATCTGCATCTTTTAATTTATCAGATCCTACACCTGGTAAGGTCTTCATATAATTTGACACATCTGAATGATTTACTGGCATACCCTTGGTCAATGCACGTGCATATGAACAAACTGACATGGGAATCCAACTATCATTCACGTTTTTAACCGCAGAAATTTGTTCTTTGGTGTATTCGTTTTTTTTCATCCAATCTACTACCCATGGTTTACCATCTTTGGGTGTAAAGAAATAATTATAATAAAATGTAGTCCGCGCACGTTCTCTATAATATTCTTCTGCAGTCATATCTTCCGCATACAGCCAATCAGGTTCTGGACCAGTATATTTTTCATCCACAAACTTTGGGGTTCTTGCTGGCTTTGATTTTTTTCTTTTCAATGTTGTAACCATTATCGAATCACTCCTTAACCCTATTTAATATAAGTATACATTATTTGAGGGCAATGTCAAGTTTTAATATGATTTGTGTCGTTATCAAGTTCTTTCACTCTGTCAATGATATCGTTTTTAAGAGCATTTATTAGTAATGCACTTCTGAAATCATTGGAATTATTTGGCATCGTACTATGTAATGTTCTGCCATCATACATTAATACATCTCCGGGTTTTGCTAAAAATTGCTGACCTTCGGTTAATAATTTATTATTGTAATATTCTCTATTTTCTTCTAAATCTTTGTAATCTATTTTATACAAATGCGATTCGGGTATGTAAGCAGTAGCACCATTCTCTATTGTAAAGTGGTCTAACGGAATAATAATTTGTACTCCCAGAGTATCAGTGCTTTTCGAAAATTCTTCGAATCTATACGGAGTATCAATATGGGCATATATATCGGATTTGTTGGGTCTAGTAGTAATACAATCAACTGTATGTATTTCCCAATTATTATTGCCAAATAGTCTGTCAATTTGTGGTACAAGAGCAATTGTTATAGGTAACCACATCTCTGCAGGTGGTTGTGTTGTCCACCACATCGCATATTCTCGGTTGTCATCATGTGAAGAATAGTAAATGCTATCAATACCAGTGCCACGGTGAATGTTTTTATTATTCATTGCCCAAAATTTAAATTGCTGTATTACCATATCTGGCAGAAAATCTCTTATTACCATATTTCCAATTTTAAAATTGTGTAAATATGAAATATCTGTCATAATGTTATTCCTTTTATATGTTTGTATTATATTATTTATAAAAGATAAATACAGTAATAAATCAAGGAAAAAATAATGCCACGATTAAGTCTATGGAATCCAAGAAAAGGTAATGACTACAAGTTTGTTGACAATATGGTTAAAGCCCATTTTGAACATGGCGGAACTGCATTACTGATACACAAATATGTAGGGTCAGTTGACAAAACTGATCCAAATTATGATCCTTCAAATCCTCCCATTCAGGATTTGTTGTTCATGGAAAATCGTGACCGGAAATACGATACAACAATTTTTGAATTACGTGGAACATATACTGTTAGTGATCAAGATTTTGACTTATCACAATTTGGAATGTTTTTAGGAACAGATCAAAGTATATTCCAAGTACACATCAATGATATGGTAGAAAGATTAGGCAGAAAACTAATGACAGGTGATGTAATTGAATTACCTCATATGCGGGATGATTTACTATTAGATGATGAAGCCGAGGCTGTGAATCAATACTGGGTTGTCCAAGAAGGGTCAAAGTCATCAGAGGGATTTGATCCAGGTTGGTGGCCACATATATGGCGCATTAGATGTAAACAATTACAAGATACGCAGGAATATTCAGACATATTTGGAACAGGTGAAGAAGTAGATGATTTGAAGAATTTACTTTCGACATATAACCAAGAACTAAATATAAATGAAGCAATTGTGTCGGAAGCGCAAGAGAACGTACCAGGAAAATATTACGACTATAGAAAAAATAATTTAGAATATGCAGTAGAAGATTCAGAACATCCCAGTGATGTAGATTTTGCAACGGTCGAGTCAGGAAATAAATTTCCAACATCTCCATATGAAAATGCATATTTTTTAAGAACCGACTATTCTCCACATAGATTATTTCAATACAGAGATAATAAATGGTACAAAATAGAAGATGATGACGGATCATGGCAAGTCGGCAATTATTTACATCATCAGTTCATTAATAATGATGGAAAAATAACACTGGACGATGGAACTGAAATTGTTTCAAGGGTTAATCTATCAAAAGCGATTAGACCAAAGATAGATGACGAAGGATAAGTTATGGCAGATATAAGACAATTACATTTCTACGATGAACAAGTAAGAAGATATTTACTGCAATTCATTCGTATATTTAGTGGATTCAATGTGAAGACTGGTAAAAAGTTAAATGATGGCACTTCGGATTACTATATCAAAGTTCCAAGTCGGTATGGTGATGTCACCAGAATGGCAGCAACAATACTTAAAAATAATAGTGAAAATATAGTCAACTCTGCACCATTTATATCGTCGTATGTACAAAGTTTACAACCGGATCGTGCAAGATTACAAGAGCCGTTCTTCAGCGATAAAGTCAATGTGAATGAGAGAAAATTCGATTCTGTTACAGGAAAATATATTAATGAAGATGGTAATAGATACAGCGTAGGCAGATTAATGCCAGTGCCATATATACTCAATATGCAATGTGATATATGGACATCAAATACGGATCAAAAATTACAATTACTGGAGCAAATACTTGTATTATTTAATCCAGCATTGGAAATACAACAAAATGATAATTCAATAGATTGGACAACAATAACAACCGTAGAATTAACTGATATTCAATGGAGCAGTCGTGGTATTCCAGCAGGAATTGATGACCAAATTGATATCGCAAGTTTATTCTTTCAAATGCCAATCTGGATTAATCCACCTGCACTAGTTACTAGGCAAAATGTAATTAGAAATGTAATACATAACATTTACACATATAATGATATTGACACATTAGATTATGATCCAAATGCATTTGAGTTTTTTGCAGATTTAGAGACACAAACTACAGTTGTTGTAACTCCAGGAAATTATGCATTACAAGTAACAAATGACGGTGGAAATGTCACTGCAAAAGTATTTGAAAATGGCAATTGGGATAATAATACATCATGGGAAACAGTGATAGCCAACTATGGTTTATTTAATGATGGCATTTCAAGAATGAGACTTAAATACCATGGATCATTAGAAAATGTAGATGACGATTTGATATGTACACTTTCATCAACTGATGATCCGAGTATACTAAGGTTACAGGTTGATGTTGATACGTTACCAGTAAACACAATTACTGCAGTAGATAGAATAATTAATCCTGCTGCTAGTAAACCTGGATTTGGTAGTTTACCGTTTTCTAGTGTGGGACAAAGATATCTATGCCTAGGAAATACCGATGCTAGTTCATCATGGAATATCGATATTTCAACAAATGATATCATTGAATATAATGGAATAGAATGGGTAATTAGTTTAGATGCGTCAAAAATAGATTCTACAAATTATGTAACGAATGCGTTTACATCACAGCAATTCAAACTTGTTGATGGCGAATGGGTTGATACATTCCAAGGCATGTATGATGCAGGATATTGGAGATTAGAACTATTGAGCAAATCTGATGATTAAAGCAGCAGGCGCTTGTATAGTTGCCAAAGATACAGGACGTATTCTACTACAAAATAGATCATTGAGAAGTTCATATGCACGAAACTGGGCATTTTGGGGTGGAAAAATAGAAGACAATGAAAACGTTTCACAAGGACTACTACGAGAACTTGAAGAAGAAATTGGAATAGACGTAGAAGATTGTGTGAAAAAGGTTTATCCATTGGATCAATATCATGCAAGAGATAAAACATTTAGTTACTATACGTTTGTTGTGATAATAGATAATGAATTTACACCTATAATAAACGATGAAAGTGGTGGATATGCTTGGATAAATTATAATTATTTTCCAAAACCATTACATCCAGGTGCAAAGAGAACACTTTTCAAGAAAAAGAAGTTAAATATGCTTAAATCAATCATAAATTCACTATAAATATATATGAAGGTGTAATTGATTGCGAGTTTCCATTGAAAATAATAGATTTCAAAAAGAAAAAGTTCCTAAAGGAATGCAGAGAGTATTTAAAATCCGGCAAAGTGTCGGATACTTTAAGCATGGCTATTAATAATACAACACCTGGACATATAGAATTTTTGAAAAAAAATATGTTGGATGATGAGAAACAGATAATAGATATTGTTGTTAAAAAAATACGAGCAACATTTCAAAAAAATATAACATCACAGAGACAAAAAATAAATATGCTATCTATAAGTTCATTGGAGAATTTAAATACGCTACATGACAGTTTTATAATCCCAGAGGTTATCAGCCGATATAGAGATACTATAAATCCAATAAAAGCATTATACTATGATTTACAAGAAATTATGTTTTTATATGATGGCAAATCTAAGAAAGAACATCATAGATTTTTAATAGAAAGATTTTCTAACTTGGAAGATTTTTCTGATATTATTATAGCAGTAAACAGTGATATAGATAGTCTTACATTGTGTAAAGAACAATTAAAGTCGATATCAACCACGTCATCAATTGCAAACAGTGGAGAATATGCTATACGAGTATATGACACCCACAGCCAGTTGATACAATGGAAAAAACTATTTGAAAGATTCCCTGACTGGGTCAAAGAAAATGAAGACAATAAAAGAATATCTCTTTATGAAACATTAAAGAAGTTTTTTAGCAATGAATAATACCAATTAAGAAATTCTTACACATACCGATATAGCATTAGTTGAGCCAACACCGGAACTTTCGTAGCGGCCCATGACTCTCCACGTACCTGAAGCAGACGGAGTACCCGCAGTC
>JACKZZ010007371.1_pt1 | contig 19799 bp, 8 predicted proteins | sample 8027871 | NCBI WGS metagenome assembly JACKZZ01 (sample SAMN15724774, study PRJNA655200) | protist metagenome | isolation source: fluorescence activated cell sorting (FACS) single amplified genomes of... | place: USA: West Boothbay Harbor, Gulf of Maine | collected 2000-07-19
ATTATTCGTTTGTTTAGGTTGGTTATCGAGTAGTATAGATTTTGTCTGTTAGAGTACGATTAGGTTGGATTAGTCACTTATTTAAAGTTGGTCTTATGCATAAACGACATCCTCCTGAGCCCTTCCTTTGACCTATCCTCACTTTTTGTATTATAACTCCCGTTCGATAGCCTTCCATTCCGCCATTAATACAGTATCATCCTTCGCCAGCATGTTGAGCATCCATCTGTTGATTAATAATGCCTTATCGTGCTTCTCCAGTTTTTCTAACATCATCTTAGTCCTGGTCTCCGTTGCATTACGCGTGCGACACTTGTTGAGAAGCCAGAGGAATAGAAGTCCCAGCATGATGGAGATTCCGTGTTCGATCGTCTCGATTCCTGCGCTGTTGATGTGCACCCCGTCATCCTCAGTGGTGATGAATGCTGGTCCGGTAGCGCTTGCAGCAGGAATCCCCTTAGGAAGGGTTTGATTGCGTCCGGCAGAGCTATCCATTGATAGTTGAATGATGTCGTAATGGGACTGGACGTTGATGGTTGGAGACTGATACAGTTACTACGGTTTTACTACAGCAACGCTGATCAAATGGTTACGATTGGTGGTGGTTGAGAGTCAGACCTCACAGAATTTACTACAACAATGACGGAAACCCACACACTACTTCAGTGGTATCGACAACTCAACATTACACACGGGTCTTCTGCACAATCATTCGACCACTGATTCTCTCATCTCGCATGTGGTGCCAACGCTGGAATTGATGGACTTCCCTGACTTCCCTGGACGGTCCGGTTCTGCTATTATCCGCTCATACTCATCCGACTAATATTAATACTCAGTAGTTCTAATCTCCCAATTCTAATAACTCATCTTTTCTGTATAATTTTCTTTAAATTCAATCAAATCATCTCTGTTATTCTCATTACTTCTCATCCCACCCTACTCACAGTTTTCCCAGTATTTCAGCTAACTTACGTCGTTGTCGGAGAGACAAGTTGTAGTTGTTATCGACGCGCAGTTTGTTGGAGATGTCCCGACAAAAACCAACTTCCCAATTATTTAGCGGGATCGGACCTGCGGGAAGTAGAGGCGGCGGCACCAGATTCTGCGGATATGCTCCTTGTCCCATTAACACATATGCCGGTTGCTGGGGAGGGTTTACATTGGCCGCCAACTGGATTGGTTGTTGATGAATCTGCGCCTGTACTAGAGGAGGTACACCTTGTTGACCGGCCGGCTGCTCAGGGTTCTGCGGAAGTAATACCGCCGGCTGGCCAGCAGGAGCACCGTTGTTGTTGTTATTGATTGCCGGAATTCCATCCTGATCGTCGATGGGGACTGCCGCGACCTGATTTACTCCTCCCACATGATTCGGACCAGCGTGAATCCCTTCATCATCAGTTCCTGTGTCAGAATTGGCCGCTGCAGCGGCATGTTGCTGATGATGCGGAACGAAGTGTACGTTTCCCATACTGCTGAAGATGTCGATGACTGGACTTAGTTTAACTGAGACTTCGATCGTAATTTTGATCAATTATACTCTGTAGTCAGATTGGTTGGTTGGTTAGGTCACATTACGGATTATGGTACAGCTTGATTCAGCAGAAGTGGTATGATATATCTAGGCCTAAAATTCGAGCAGTCCACAAGAAAATACACGTTGAATGAATTACAGCATTAATATTATCGAATCTTTAAATTCTTCGACAATCTCCTCCGGCTATTCCTCCAATCCTTTCTCCCCCACACCACATCAGTCATTGTTTCCGAATACCTATCACTCCATCCGAATGATTCCCAGGAATGTTCCATCCTCACCTTCTGGTTCCTCATCAGTTTCCGGTTGGTTCGTCGACGGCCAACTCCGCGAATAAATCTCCCCAACTGCTCTTATCCCTGACGGATGGCGACTCTGTATAATCTGCCATGCTAATTGCGTAAGTGAATAATCCTCAATCATCCTAGACAATGTATTAATGACGCGTTTTAAATTCGTCACCCAGTAACTATGACGGCCGACGGTGACATAATTCTCTTCCCCATCGTCTCCGTGACGAATCCCGAGCTCGGTGTAATCCCCCCCGTTTCTCAAGACCAGTCTCGCATTATTGGTGTTTAACACTGCCGAAGACTCCCCTCCACAATTGTTTCTTCTTTCGTCATCCAACACTCTGCCATAGATCAACCCCATGGCTTTAATGTCATTATACACTCTGTAGAACTCTTCGTACGGAATTCTAACTGGGGTACTCATCCATTCATGTAGGTTCGGATCGCCGTCGATGATCACATTGGGCTTGTTGATTACCCCCAACAATACACCATTTGTCCTTGGTGCAACGATCAGTCTTCTCTCACTGTTGTTGAGATCCGTCTCGATGACGTAGAACGGCTCATGAGCCGTGTCGATAGTATTCCACAACTCTGCGTCGATAGAGTCGAAAAGAGGGTGTGCCATGACGGTTGCCGAGAAGTGCGGTGACTGATGTTTTCGTCGATGATGGCGATGAGGAGATTGAATAATACGGGCTTATAGGACTGGTATTAGTACAAAGACTTGTCTCTTCTTTTGTCAGAATATGCAAAATACTATTCCTGATAATGTGTAGTTACTATTGTTGTTAAGTGTTGTTCATCCACCAACATCGAGCATGATCCACATCCACATAAACCGCACAAACAGACACGCACACACACACCATCGCACGCACGCACACCTTGTCGATACGAACCCCACATGATCGTCTGATCCGATGCACGCTGTTATTATTCTGCACAATCCCGTCTGATTAAATTAATTTCTGCTTGTCCACACGATATTTCTGCACGATCCCCAATGTTATCTAGGTGTATTTTCTAACATCATCTCCCCCCTAACAGATTCAGCCCGCACGTCCTCCTCATACTCTTTCTATGTAGATTTGAAATTCATCCATCTATCTCCACTATCCCAAGAAACATTTCTTCATCTTCCGGCTCGGAATCAGTTGCAGGAGGAGGACGTGGCCTGGTTTGTAACTCCATAGACCGCAGCGCATTTATACTTATCGGATGATGATTCCTAATTAAGTTCCACGCATGGTCCGTGAGTCTGTAGTCCACCGTCATGTCACTTAACGCTTTTACAATCCCCTCAAATTCCACTACGAAAATACTATCTTCTCCGACGGTGACACACGCTTCTTCTCCATCGTCCGAACTCTTAACTCCGAATTCCGTGAAAATTCCGCCTCCTTGTAGAACGAGTTCGTCATCGTCGTCGTTGATGACGATGGACGTCCGCATTTCCAAACTGTTCCAAATCTCGTCATCGAGAATTCTACTGTAGACTCTACTTAATCCCCGAAAATTCGTCCATACTTCATGGAACTTCGAATAGGAAAAACGTAGCGGTCTTCGGTACCACTCACGTTTTTCCAGATCCACCACTCCGATGTAGACTCCGTTGATACGTGGAGAAATAATTAGAGATTTATTCGGGTCCTCCTTACACTGCGCGATCTCATAGTGAGGCTCGGTTTCCGGATCGAATACCGGGTGTAAATCTACGATTGCCCCATCAATTGTGTCCATCTTAGTTGGGTTGCGCCGAAGAGAAGTCGGAATGGTATCGGTGGAGATTCGGGAATTAGTAACGTGGGAAATAGAAAAATCCAACTAGTTTCAGACTCGGACTGGCGGTAGACTGGCTTCTCTTAAATTACAGACAATCAGAATTTAATCCAATTATTCAAATCACTGCAGAAAATAATTGAGGCTTAATTAATTTTAGAGTCATGTCGGACCACCACTTCGCCACGTGACCAAACCCACAACAGATTCGATGACTTCCGCACGCACAGACGCATCGCCGAATCTAGACCTATCGCATCTTCAGTGTCCAAAAGTTCAGATTCTCAACTACCAATTCTCATCATTTCACACAACATCGGAATCTGGGACCGAAATCCATTTCTGCTATAGTTTCCCTTAAAATTCGTTCCTGTCTGTTCAACCCTTTCTTTTGTATTGACTTCCACTGATCCTTAATCAATATCGATTCTTCCAAAGAACTGTGCGACTTCGCTCTCCTCGTCCGTCGTCGGATCCTGGCGGGGACGATTTTCGACCACAATCTCCCTTAGTTCTCCAATCGTAATAGGATGGAAATTATAGACAATTTCCCATACATAGTCCGGAATACGATCATTTTCAACCAAACTATAAATCCCACGGACGACCTTTTCGAATTCTTCCATAAATCCGCTTCCTAGCCCGATAGTGACGTAATATTCATCCCGTCCCATCGACCGAGTTCCTAATTTCGCATTGGATCCTCCCCCGGCCAGAATTAATTCTTCTTCATCTTCGTTCACTTTCACCCCGGAATTCATGTCAGTATGGTCCCACTCCTCAGAGTCCAAAATTTGACAATACAATCTCCCCATAACACGAAAATCCCTCCACATGGGGTAGAACCGATCATAGGAGATTTGAATTGGTTTAATACACCATTCTCCCCGTTGAATGTCAATAATCCCCATCAGTGCCCCATCTTTAAGAGGTGTTACCACAAATCGATTCTCATGAAATTCCTTGCAACGAGCGATTTGATAATATGGCTGCTCGTGTACCTCGAAGGTGGGATTGTAATCCTCGTTGCTCGCCGGAAGTGTGTCAATTACCATATTGTTCTTCAGCGGAGTTGTTGTTGACTGGAATTTGGGGACTGTTCGGACTTGTTATTTATAACGGTTGGACTGTTGTGAAGTTCTAACCACGACTGTGATTTTGATCTTTCAGACTCAGTAGTATTCTTCAAATAAAATTTGTCACTGATTGTGTCGACATAGATTAATGGGAGTGATAGAAATCATAACAACGTCAACCCACAACGGGAGTGTTACACATCATCACAGGCCATAATACATTTCGTCACCTATCACTGATTCGATTGCGACGCCGTGTACTGATCTGACCTTCTCAGTCCTGCCGTCGCATTACTTCTCGATACTACACACTGCCCCCTTCGTACTGATAACTGCTGCTGATGACCTTGGTAAGTTTAATTTGAACTAAATGCTGCCCCAGTTTTCACAATTCCAGCTCCAATTGGAATCTCTGTGTCGTCACTTTCTGCCCCTCTAATTGGAGCTGGAATTGTGGAGTTCTTTATATATAAATCCTGAATCCGTTTCCTCCCCAGTAGAATATCCTCCAAATAATGAATCTTAATTGTCTCTGATGATCCCGTTTATCCCTCTGGCTCCCCATTCCTCTGTCACTACCGACGGTGGAGGTCTTGTGTCGATTTCTAATTGACGGATAACTGCGATATTCGTAGGATGATGATTCCTGATCAAATCCCATGACCTCTCCGTAAGTTGTCCACCCTCGACCATTTCACTCAACGTTTTCAGTACTGACTCCATATTCACCATGAATGTGGCATTCTCACCAACATTCAGAAATGCTTCGTTCCCATCTACATCACACTTTATTCCGATTTTTGTGTCCACTCCCCCTCCAGTGAGTGCGAGTTCGTCATTCTCATCGTTGATTTTCGTAGTAGTGGTTAACTGCACCCCATTCCATTGTGGATCATCGAGAATCCGACTGTATACCCTCCCAAAGGCACGGAAATTCTGCCATAAGTCCTGTAATTTCCGGTATGGCACCCCAATCGGTTTTATGTGCCATTCTCCAATTTCTAGATCTACTGTACCTATGAACACTCCGTCGACTCTCGGAGAAATGATTAACTTTTTGTCCGGATCATCATTACACTGCGCAATCTCATAGTGAGGTTCCGCCAGACTATTGAATACCGGGTGCCGATGAGTCATTTCGCCATAGATTGAATTGGGATCCATCTTCGTTGTTTGTTGGAGAATTATAAACCTGTTCCCGTTGTCAGATTGATGGAGAGAAGCCGCTACGAAGGTTGATCGTGGGAATTTTGGAATGAGACTTGATGTGTTTCGGGACTGGGACTGACACTCATTTTATAGTATTCGGACTCGAGACTGATGAATTGCTGAATAATATTTATTCTCTGTCAATTGGGATACGGAATGATCTGTGATTCACGCATTAAGTGCAACGTGCTGCATTCAAATCTCCTCATACTCACCGGTCCCATTCGTGCCTGTATTACTGATCAAACTCACTACACACCAGTCGCAATTCACACCATTGAGACAAACACAGCATTATTATCTCCTTAAACTTTTAACTTTGCACCACTTTAATTCCTGTTTGCGTAATCCGGATAACTGCTTTTGATCATTCAGCTGTTGTTCTAACCGCGGTCTGCAATATCCTCCGCAGTATGCCTGTCACTCCGGTCCAGAATACGCACGAATCGGTCGATACCAACCGAAAAATGGGTTTTAAGGAGGCGCCAGTAATGTTGACTGACACTTCCTTCAACCAGTATGCGACCTACCACTGAGATGATCTTCTCACACTGATCCGCAAAATCTGATTCATCCCCTACCCGAATTGTCATCTCATCGTTGCTACTTGCGTCCGCAATCCCTAGTCGCGTGTGCATGCCACCACCTCTTACTACCAGTATATCTTCCTCGTTGTTGAGCGGAATCCCAATCAGAACTTGCGATCCTTTCCAGTAACTATGACTCACAGAACCTGTGTAAATCTCGGATAGAAACTGAATATCACGCTCCAAGTTCGGTACGTCTTCGTACGACATACTTGCTGGTGTAGTAACCCATCTTCCCTGCGCTAATGCTACCACTCCCATTCGTACCTCGTCGATTCTGAGTTCCATAATTAACTTGAGATTGTTATCATCTTTATGATTGGAGATCAGAAACCACGGATCGCGGTCGAGATTGATGGTAGGAATCGCGGTAATTTCTGCTGTAGAGAACGTCACCATCGGTTTGAGGATGTGATTCCACTATTCATTTCCTGTCGTCGATCGCACACAGTAATTTGACGGAAGACTCTTGTAGACGGTGATAGTTTACTGGACTTGGAACTTTTGAATTCTCTTGACTGAGTTGGACTCAATATAGTTCTTTAGATGAGACTGTGGGTGTACACGAGCGCTTGGCTAACTCATATATATCCTGTAAACTGTCTGGTTAGATGGAATGAATATTTGAGATTTATTCCACCAACTTGAGCACATCATCACGCACACTTATACTCCGCACGCGGCAGCAATTTCACAAACCCAATGAGTGTCCCTGTAGACAGCTCCTCCGATTGCTGATTCTCGATCAGAAATTTGTTGGACCAAACTTATACCTATTGATCCGTCTGCCCCATGTATCTGCGCTGTCGAATTTCCCATACTACTCTAACATTAATTTCTGTTTGTCCTAATTCGTTCATAAATTCTGAGGGTATCTGTCTCTCATATATTGTTGTAAACTGCTTGCATGAATTTAATTATATGTATCCATACCCACCGCAATTATCCACCCATTCCTTCAATTTTAATTATGTCCTTCTCGAATTAATCTTCAATAGCTTCCATACGAATTGGAGGCCTAATTCCATCACGAATCAGTTGAAGAATATCCTTCTTGAAATTTTCGACGGTCTTCTCAGTCAATCCCAATCTCATAAACGCCGGGTAAATACTCTGGGTAAAAACCCCCGGAAGATGTTTAATGCCTAAGTAAGGCTTCTGTGCCTTGAGTAGTCTGTTTCCCACCGATAACGCAGCGTATCTGGCAAAAGCGGGGGAAATCGGAATTGATGGGAAAGCACGACTGAGGTCGGCTTCAGCGAACCCCCTAGTACGGCCGTCTATCACATTATCGACATTTCTTTCCTCTACCGTATTTACGTCAATAATTAGGGTATTTAGAGGTCGATAGTCTACGACTAATCTTCCGAGGATTGTTCCCGCTCTCGGCGCTCTAAATGCGGGCGACACGAGCAGGGCTGGTAAGTCTCCGATCTGGTAGTCCCCTACGACTTCATTCCACACATCCCTGTTGATGAGTAGATCGTTTAATTTCTGTTCGATCGGTCCCAAACGTAATAATCTCAGTTTTCGTGACGGATTAGCGCGTGAGAAATCCAAATACTCTGTACCGACCTCGGGTATATTCAATGTGGGGATTTTCTGACCCTCACTAAAGAAACTTTGGCAATATAATTCAGCTAGAAGATCGACCACCACTTCAATCACCTGCTGTGCCTCGGCTCTTGATATTCCCTCGTCCCTCGCCAACTCGTATACGAGACTCCGATCCACGTCAAGGTGTCTCCTGATGATATTGTATTTGTGAACAATACTGTCTCGTTCGGGGACGCTCCCGTAATACGAGTCGTCTTCTCTAAAACTAGAGGCGAGGTCGAACACCGTTGCGTCGGTGCCTATTTTTGTTTTGTACTTTGCGGCCGAGACTCTCCCTAAATATGTCGCACTGACCTTGCTCCCCTTCTGGTATTCCTCTACTACCGACTCGAGTATCCATGCTGCTGCTGGCCTTACTTCCTGTATAATACGTTTCGATTCGGACGGTGGAATTCCATACAACTCTGCCATTAGTGCCCTCATCACCATTACTGAGCGGTGGACTGCGTATCGACATGATACCAATATGATTGCCGTATCACCTGAATAATGCTTGACGATTGCATCGATACCATCCCTGATCCGGTCTTCCAACTCTGCACGCACACCTCCAAACTCGATGTCCACCTGCTCTACGTTAGGATCACCCTTCGGCTCATCATCACTGCCTGCCGTCCCTGATCCGTAGTCTTTAGGGTTGCATACCACGTCGATAATCTTGTCGTCTGCCCCACCATCTCGGTTCCAGGTCCTGCGTAATTCTTCTGCCCCACGCTGGTTGCATAATATCATTCGTGTCTGGATCCGGGGATCATTCATCTCTGCATTCACTATAAGACTATGACTGTCATGTTCAAGACCAAGATTTTTGAGAAACCGCTCGGCATCGCCATATACCACTGTCTCTGCCTCCCGGATACCTATGGTGACTGCCCCTGTCGCGGTGTGCGATGTGTGCCAGTTTGTGCCTTCAGAATCGGTTCCGCAGTATGCGAACAGTTTCCTTTTCTTCCTGATTATCTCATGTTGGCGGCCGCCTAACGTAATGTGCGGTTCGTGTGTAATCGATTGCAATTCCCGGTCGGACTCATGTATTTCCTTCATCACTGGGTCCTCCTGAGCTTTCGCGCATAGTTTTGAAACTGCTTTCATCTCAATAGGTCTGCGGCCCGCCGTCGTCTCGAGTGGTCTCACTTCTACATTAACCCCAGATGCCGGTATCGATCGCCCTGGTAGTGGGGTTATACGCAGCCTTATTATTTTGTCTGTTGGGACTTGGAAGATATTTAGTTCTCGATCCTCTCCCTTGGACAGGAGTACTCTGCACCGGTCTTTCTTGCTAATCGACACCATTACCAGCTCTCCCACAGGAAGTGGGACCATTAGCTCGATAATGTGTTCCTGATTCTCGGCCGCGGTCTGGACCCGCGCTCGTTTCGTCGCATTAACAATAAATGTCTCTTCTTCTTCTTCGATCTCCGACCCGTGGTTGTCCTCTTTCATAATTGCATCGACGGAACCCTGCTGGTTATGATTGATACACAGTGTTTTCGAGACTGACAATTCGATCGTATCCCCTTGCACCGGTAATCTTGTAAACGTGATAGTTCCTTTCTTGATGGGATCGAGACTCAGACCTAACTGGTGCAAATCACATGCCCCAAGGCCTATGTCTATATTTCCGGCTCCACGCCACCTTGCAAAGTGGTAGAGTTTGAACTTGTGGTCAATCTCGTAAATTCTGCCATCTACGCTCATAATTTCGAATCGTACATCTTTGATACATGGTTTATTGTCGACCGTGAAACCATTAACTCCTGCGATCCCATGGGATTTCTTCATCACTATTGTTTCTTGATATCCAATTCTCTTCAACTCGCGCCATAACTTTGTGGTGCATATAGAATGCACCCAATGCTTGTAGTTGCTGTGTCCATCCTTTATGAGTTCTGCCAGCCCGGGTACCGTTTCCATCCCTTCCGCTACTAACCCTCCGGGCCCTCCAAGGCAACAAGTGTCGACCATTGCCCCAAAGTGTTCTGAAGTCTCGTCGTTCATCGCTTTTGGTCGGATCGCAATTGCCATCCACGCAAGTTTCGGTTTTGTGCCTCTCCCTTTACCGAAATATTCGTGTTTGCGAAATATCTCGCCACCCGATTCAACTCCGCCGATATCACAGTTTGCCATGTTGATCCATCCTCCAGCCTTGGGCTCTTGTGTCTTCAACAATGCGACTTGTTTTCCATAATAATGCGGGGTAACATGTCGACCATTGACTTTCTCCAGTACCTCGAAGCTTTTCCCGTAACTCAGTCCTATTCCTTCCCGAATATGCCTCGCATATTCTGCAACCAGTGTCACCGCCCTCCCGGCTTTGACTCGGCTTTCTATTCGTAAAATGGCGTCATCTACCACCTCTCCTGTCTCGTAAAACCCTGGCTGGTTCTCTTCTTCGAGATCCCAGTTGTCCACATCTCCATGCGATATTGCCATTGCCTTCTCCCCATTCGGTTTGACGACCACGAATCTTTCCCAACATCCGATAACTTCGATCGCCTTTATTCTGGTATGCGCTCTTCCGAGAATTTCTGCAAATTTGAGCCATCTCCCAATCTCTTCGACAATTCCAATTCCAATTGGGATCTCTGTATCGTCACTTTCTGCCCCTCTAATTGAAGCTGAAAATGTGGAAGAAACTTCGCCTTGTTCAGATTCATTTCCCATTTTTCGCCTTTTCATCCCTATTGCTGACGTGTCGATTTCAGTTGGAAATCCTGTAGAATCCTGTGTAACCGATATCCATGCATATCGTTGTACCACCACATTAGTGCTCGCTGTCTCCCAATAAACCGCTCGTTGCTGTTTGCCTTGGCTTTCGGTTATCCACTCCCGCCCATAGTACGCAGTCCCGTCCTCGTAGGTGAGTTGTAACATCGGAGCCTTCACCGCATTCACCTTAATTCTACCAATTGTATCCCTAACGTGTGCCTTGGCTCCTGGCGGGCGCATTTGTGCAATACTTTCTCCCCCTATGGCGCAAACTCTGACAAGTGCGAGACAGGGTTTTTCTTGAATTTTATCGTGATCGTCAAGTTCTGCGGTGTCGTTTATTACATAGACTTTCCATGTCCCCTTGGTTGCTGCCGATGCTCCCGCTTTGTTCGGACTTAATACGGATAGATATTTGTCAAACGGATCTGCCGTCTCGTCGGTGTCACATTTGGCCCAGGCAATATGATACACTGATACGCGTAAAAATTCTCCGAGTGCCGACACAGCGGCTATCCCTGCCACCTGGCCTATGTAGGTCCCCCATCCATAATGGTATTTTGATGACCAAAACACTACGCGCGGGTTGGGATTCTTCGTAAAATCCGGTTGTTTCAGCGTAGTCATCGAATATAACTTTTGCTTTAAGCATCGTTGCACTCGCTGACTCGTGATTGTTCGACATGCTGACTCTGTTATAATTCCCTTGGCTGCGAGTGCTCTCATGCATATACAGCTGCTCCCTGGTAATAAAAGTCGGCAGTGTATACCCGCTTGCGTCCTCTCGTTAGTTTTAGCCTCGGCAAGTGCAACCCTTTCGTCGAAACTCATAGTGTTGTCCGTTGTGTAGAAATCAACTTTAAACACCACTTGGCGCAAACAGAGTAGACTTTGGGAGTTGGGTGTCTTTCGAGGACATGGTTCGAGCGTGATTCCGCAGGATGTCAACCCGTTCAGTGCAATGCCAATTGCTTCAGAATCGGACACTGTGATTCGTTCTGGGGCCCCGACCATCTGCCATTGTCTGAAAATTTGTTGCTTGCATGTTACATTGGCGGCCACATTGCACGACATAGTCCCGATTTCACAGGCGATATTGCGAACTCCTTCCGCGGGAGGATCCGAATAATCGTATTTGTAGAGCGTGTCCCAGTTAGGAAGTCCGCGCGGTGCTCTGATGGCATTCGCGTCTGCGATGACGAATGTCACATCAATATGCCATCGTTTCGGATTCGGAGCTGTAAAACTGTTTAGAATTCTGCGCTGCTTCATTAAGTTCCCCCAGCAATTTTGGCAGCTCTCTATTGCACGATCTATGTCGGCTTCTTCAAAGTCGTAGCCTGCCTTCTCCAATAGATCCTCGATCATCTCTTTCGAGAGACAGCTTCCCTTCTGATGAAGAGCGCGCAAATCGTTCGTATCTAGTTTTATGCCTTTCCTTTTGCCGATAAGGTTTCCGCGAAAAAGTTCTGCGATTTCGTTGATATCGTGGAATCTTGATGCTTTTTCTTTGATGCGCGGTCGGATTTTCTTTTTGTCTCCTTCTGCTCCTGGAACGATCGGAACCGGCAGGTTGACCTCTGCCTCATGCCTTCGTACTGGAAAACATCTTGATGATGATAATTCCTGGCCTTCTACCAGTTCGCCGAGTATCATCGGAACTCTTCCCGATTTCATCTCCTTCAACCATGCTAGTACCGGGTGCAGTCTACCCTCTAATTCTTCAAGTTTGCTCCGCACCTCCTCCGGCAGTGTTGCCATTACGCCGCCATCATTGCCTGACTGAGATAAATCTTCATTTGTGTCGTAGATCCGTTCAACTACCAGGAACGTCTCAATGTATTTACCGTCTGCAATCGTAGAGTTCTTTCTAGGTGTCCATGCCACCACCTCCCGTGATATAATCGTGTCACCTATGAGAATCGATTTTCTCCGCCTTTGAATTTTCACCATAGTTGTAAATTCTCCCTGCTGCCTTAAAGTCTTCGGTATTACTTCTGTCGTGACCCGCTGAATTTGCGACGGCGACATCAGATATACCTTTGAGGGTAATACCGTCATAAGCAGTGAGCGATTCAGTAATTCATTCGTTGCTGAATCGACGAATGTCATCACTTCCTCACTCTCAACTACTTCTGGCAGGTCGGATACTTCTTCGGGGATTTCATTTAGAATCCTCGACCAAACCTCTTCGTCGGCTGCGAACCACTTTGTTTTCATTTGTTTCCCCGGTGTAATAAAGTCGTTTTCCAAGAACCCTCGTCTGTGTGCGTCTTCCATCGTCACATCGTCATCTTCTTCGTCTTCGTCTAGCATCGTCTGCATGACTGCATCGACGGCTCCCATATCGTCACGAGCTTCTTCATCCGTCGCATAAATTGACGCATTCCCCGCGTTCGTATCGTCACCGGCCCCCTCCCGTTCTTCTGCTATTGTTGCGAATTTATTGACATCCTGCTGAGTGATCTCCGTCTCTTCCATAACCCGGCTGATGTCCTCGGTAGGTATCTCATATTCCCTCTGAGGTTTCCATATCGAGTGGAGCAATGACTTGTAGCTGCGTCGCAGTTCTTTCTCGAATTGTGATTCATTCTCGTAGCTCTCGACTGTGTTGCGACTCAAACAGTCCGGGATCCAGCTCGCCTCTCCACTGCTGAAACCGATCCTGAGTCCGGGGGAGTCCCTCCACGCATATAGTTCCTGTAATCTGCGGACCATAGATTCTGACGTAGCTATTCCTAGCTGTTGCTCTGTGCCGGCGGATAGGTTTTGGTGATCATTTAACACCGTCCTTGGTAAATATTTGTATGTGGGATCTGATTTCCGTTTAAAGAAGAGCGTTCCGAGACATTCACACTGCCAGGCGCATAGAACGAGCTTGGATCTCTCTGGGAACGATGTGTTCCCGATTTCATGTACTTGGATTTCAGAAGCCATTGTTGTTAATATCTCCTCGTCAGATTTCCCTCCTGCCACCCACTCGTCGAGCGTTCGTTTCGCAACAGATATGACTGCGTATCCCGCGCCAGTCAAGCATGAATCTATGAGCACAAATAGTTTCCGCTCACCACTTGAGATATCCGCTCGATTCCACAGATGCCGCTTGCCAGTGCTTAGGTATCTTCGAAAATCCGCGAATGCTTTGAGGGATTCGGGCTGTAGTATTGCGAGACCAAACTCTTTCGACGTCCGTGTTCTCGCCACCTTTCGCATTTCATGAGTGATTCTCCTGTAACTCCAATCCCATAAATCGGCATAATAGATCATCAGACCTACGAGACTCCGTACCATTGCGGCATCCTTTGGCAGTCCCTCCCACTCGAGGATATTGTTAATCACTTTGCCGCATATTTCTCTGGCTCCTTTCTTATAAATTTTCCCCAGTGCTGTCAGTTCTCGTCGCATAAATTTTGATTTCCTCAACCCAAATGCTGCACCTAAATCCAGAGCCGTCGCTGCTGGTTGCAATAGTTGTAGGCATCCCTCGAATAATGTTTTAAATCCGGAGTTGACATCGTCTATGTAGATCGCTGCATACTCCCTTGCATCGTCTCTATCGTTGCATTTTCGTGCGCTCGCCACGGTATACTTTTCCGCAATGGCTTTGTACCTCGCAATTCGTCCTTCGAGGCCGTCTTGCCTGTTCTTTGCATAATCCTGTGCTTGCTGGCCGGCGTCCTCTAAAAACTGAGCTTGCGTCTTTTGCAACTGGGATTTGTCCGGGATCGGGCGTTCTGTTTCCCCAATCGCTTGCCGAATATGAATTTCAGCTTGTTTCATAAACTCCTCTTCAACTTTTTCGTTCGGTCGTATCTCCGCCGGTTTTCCAGATTCCTTTCTGATTGTCATACATTTTCCCCCATATTTACCTCGCGCTTCGAACACTTCTCCTATCGTTGTGCTTCCAATTGCTGGATGCGTTACCACCTCTCCTTCTGTATTGGATGATCCTCCCGTCTCATCGCCCTTCTCAGCCGATGCGACTAATATGTCGTATCCTTTCGACTGCCTTTGTCCTTCGATTTCTATCTGATCATCCCTTATCGATTTACCATGCATATGTTGCTCCATCATTGATAGTGTCCTGCCGAATATCATTAGAAAGTTGGGTTTGGACTGTTCCATAATCCTTATCGCTTGCTTTCTGCCTACTCCGGCATGAACCATCATCGCAATCACCATAAATGGTGCGCGTTTCCTTGCTGCATCGCAATTGACCATTACATATTTCGGTTTCAGTTCGAGTACTTTCTTCCGTATATCTTCCACCACAGATACAATCTCCTCCACCAGAGCTGCATCCTCTGTATCTATCTGGACTTCGATGCATCCCATCGTTCCTTCTCTTGGGTCCGCATCACAACATAGTACTTGTAATGTATTCCCTGCGATGTCTGCACTCCTTCTCACTCCTTCCCTGTCTGCCAGTAAAATGTGAGTTGTAGTTCCTTCGACCTCCCATTTGTAGACCGGTATACGGATACCCATCGGGAGAATCGGGAGTTGGAGTATTTCAATCACGTCTCTTCTCTGCATCGCGAGCGACTGGTCATCAGCATCAGTGACCGTGAACAATGGTTCGTCTTCTTCGTTTGAATCGGACGAATAAACCGTCAGTGACTGTATTTCTGGTTGGACGACTGCACCATGCTCTGAGCGATCCTGGTCATGAATATTGCTCCAATATTCAAATTGAAGTTTCGGGAGTTGAATCGCATTTTCCGCTGCACACATTCTAATTTTACCATCAAGATTTTGCATGATTCTTCGGTGAGTCTTGCGGTTAATTTCTGCTGATTCAATAACCGCAATCCCAACCGGTTCTGTTTTGCTTGCTCGCAATGCAACGAGCTTCGCTACTTCATCAAGTGCCAAACCCATCCAGCGGCCTCTAAGTCCGCTAGATTCTATTCCTTCCGCCGCGTCGCCGGGTTTGTCGCGAGCGAACATCACGTAAACTGCTTTCCCTTTTATCTGTTGTTCGACTACTTTACCGGGGATCCTTAGTTCTTGTAACCTTGCCTCCTTGGTTATATCCTGCTCTGGACAGGTGATGTATAATTCGTGTGGGAGTCCTTCTGTTTTCCCGCTTCTGCAGTCTGATCCGTAGATAATTATCGGCATCTTAGATTTTAATATCGTCTTGTCGCCGCTTTCTGTGATTCCTGGAGTTGAATCGCGACCTGTTGACGGAGCTGCCCTTTTCCGGCTGAAGGTGGCGAACCTACTTCCACTTTTCTGTTCTGTATACTCCCAATCAACGAACGGATTTGTTGAGGCTTCCTTCTCACCTGACTTGTGCTCTGTGGACCCCTTATCATCACCCTCATCGTCTCGATTTTTATCCTCCGAAGCTTGTGTTTCAGTCCTCGTGTCCTCAGACGTATCGGTTGTCGGTAGACGTGTGAATGTCGTCGTACCGGTCCACTCGAGCTGCAGTAGTCTGTGTGAGACATTATTGTCTCTCCAATCGTCTATTATTGCATCCTCTTGTCCATTGACTACCGTGGTTCTGACACTTGAAAGCCTCCTTGTTATCGACGCATTTAGACCTGCGTTTGTCGGAGTGAACAACGCTTTTCTTCGACCGACGTGTATCCTCCGAAAAATCGTATACTCCCCATCGTCTTGTTTTCCGTCGAATTCCCAATAGTCCCGGGTTTTCGGTTGGGTTTTGGTCTGGTCAGTTGTTGCCGTTTCTGACTTCGCGTCCATCTTGAATACTATCCCCTCTGTAACTTCTTTCGTCTCCACCTTCTGTTGTTCGGTATCGGATAGCCTCCGGAACTTCGCGATCGTGGTTTCCTCCACCCGTAATCCGACCTGTCTTGCTGTGATGCGTACATCTTTTAGCTGCTGAAGTTCGATTCGGTCGAATTCTTCCCTTTTGTTCACGATGTTTCCGTTCTTGTACATGTGTGCGAGATAATCTCTCCATGCACAATTCGTATCAATCGTGTCGGTACCGATAATAATTCTCCCTACCTGAGCTCTTGTAAGTGCGACATTTGTGCTTAATGGACAAGTCTGGAGACTGTTCAGTACTCTGTTTTGTAGGTATATCATCGTGAACTGTTGTTCCTCACCCTGGATTGACGCAATACTTTTGATTTGCGCCTGCGGAAGTAGTGTTCTAATTCTTTCAACTGTTTCGGCAAAGTGAGTCATGATAACAATATTCTGACCTCCTCCTCCGTTCGAGAGCCATCCGGATAATCGTTGATAGGTTTTGGCGACTATACGTAAATCATCGTCCAGTTTCCCAGGGCACGTGACCCATCGTTCGAATGATGGACCCCATTTCGCCTCGCTTGGTCCCTTGGAAACTATGTCCTGCCCGGTGTCGTTGTAGAAATATTGTAACGGCCAGCTGAGACTCGGACCACTTCTATAATGCTCAGTCAGCACTTTGTGTGGGGCGTTGTTTTTCATCATCCGTTCGTAGAAGCTTACCGCCATTTGTGGTACTACAGCGCGGTGTTTGCCTGCGAACGGCCTCATCTGATAATGATCCCCGATCATTACGAGCACTCCTGCTCTTTGTCTGTGGAGAGGATTGTAGATGATCGGTGCGTAACCTTCGCTTATCTGGGATGCCTCGTCGACTGCGATCATATTAATTCTTCTCCCTTCCAGCATTTTTGTCAGTGGAGGAATCATTACCACAGTGCAACATATAACGTCGCATTTTCGCATAATCGCCGCTAATATTTGCTGAGTGGCCGTACGCACTTCCTTCCGGTTCATCCGTGTTTTCTGCTTCTCCTCCTCTAACTCCTTGTACAACCGATCGCGCAATAGTATTTGATGCACGCATAACGGGTCTTCCTCTAGTCCAGGTTGTTGTCTGCGGGACTCAGACAGGAATTTCGCAACGCGCATATGTTTATTCGCTCGGATGGCAAAGCTGTCCAATGCAACATTACATCCTGCTGTGAATATCGTTACACCCTTCGGTCGTAGCATCTTCATCTGTACGGCCAATTCACATGACCATCTTGTTTTACCAGTGCCCGGTGGGCCCAGCAATAATCCAACCCCTTGTTCGTGAGTTATAAGATCTCCAATATGGCGTATATGGTCTTCCATCGCTTTATCTACTGCTGTGAACTTGAACCCATTTGCTTCGCTATCTGGTGGCGCCGTGACCTCCGGGATCCACTCAACCCGTTGTAGCTCCTTCCTCGCGCGATCATTGCCAATTTGCATTGGATGTAGTGTGAGATCGAGATTAATTCTCCCATCTCGTAGCGGTGATCCTTTTGGTACTTCAAACACAATCGATCTAAACCCTACCATCGACGAAACGAATCTTATGTAGACCCCATCGATGAAGCAGCCCGCACTTGCGCTCTCGTAATTCTCGCAGTCGATGTCGTCAACCTGAAAATGGGGGTCTCCTTGTGAATCTGTGGTTATCATTAGATCCACCATTCTGGACTCGAGTTTGCGTTCTTCTCTGTCCACGTTTTCCCATTCCTTCTGCAGTGCTTCTCCCCAGACTTCTTTGTATTTATCGAGGTCCTTTGCCGCTTCGGAGATCTGGTCAAAAGGTGGAATCAGCGAATGTTCCACCGCACCTTCTGTCCTCTGACATACTCCTGCAAAGTATTCCTCGTTGCTCCAACCGCTGTCGATTGTCTGCTGGCTAGATTCATCATTCTCCCCCTGACTGTCAGAAACGGTCCGCCGCATTCCTCCAATTTTGTGGGTCCGGACGTTGCTGGTACTTCGAGTATCTCCCGATTGGTTTCCAGTATCATCTGAATGCTGGTTCTCAGTTATACCTTGGACTTCCTCACTGTGGTTGCTGTGCAGTTCGGTTGGTAATAGCTGCGGCTCGCAATTGGAAGGTCCCGGGTTCGATCCCCCGCTAGCGCAATTTTCTCCGTTTTTCCCCCGAATTACATCTGGATCTCTTTCATCCTGGATTCCTCCCTGATATCCCAGCCTTTTTAAATCCTCGTAGACTTTGGCGGTGCAAACTGCATGACCTCGCATGTTTAAATCGGGCCGCCTGTCGTTAGTTTTCGCCTCCTCATTAGTGTTACTTTCGATTCCTGTCCGGATATAATCGGGCAGTGGTTGTGGCTCCATTGGTAATCCATCCGATCTGTGGACGAAAGGTTTCTGGTTCGATGTAGACCAGACGTTTTCCCCCATATTCCCCCTCTGTGGCATGGATAATCCTCTAGATTCTTCAGTTACCGATCGTGTTTCGCCCCAACGGATCATGCTCTGAGAGTTATCCTGTGTGCAATCAGTGTGATTAACTGTGTTAATTAAAGGGACCGAATACGACTCTTCATCTGAATCAGTACCTGTCCCCATATATGATGATATATTCATATCAGAATTAACATGGCATCGATTTAGCCCAGTAATCTCGGTTTTCAGTCGGGATCCGTGATTTCTGTTTTGGCTGTCGGTCGACGCATCCGACTCCTCCCCTTCTGTATCTATTCTGTCTCGCTCCAACCATCGGCTTCCGCCTCCGCTTCCCCTTCCGTTATTGTGCCGATTGCTGGGTAACTCTCTGCAGGCCCCTGCGACCCAGCTGCCGCAGAGGCCTGGAAAAAACCCTCCGGTAGATCGATCCTCGACGCATTACGAATGCTTTTCAGTTGCTCCACTCCCATTTCGCCTATTGGCTTGCTGCATCCAATAGCTGCGCCCCACTTCAACTTCGCTCTCTCATCCTCCGGCAGGTTTTCTATCGGTTGATATTTTGCTAACTGGGATTGAGCCATGCCTATGGCTTCTCCGTATGGCGTCCTCCCCCTGTGAGTAAGCATGTAGATATTCTTTAAAATTTCTATATCGACCCCTTTCGTTGCGAGACTGGTTTTCAATAATAATCTTTGTTGATCATTGATTTTCGGAGTAGATAATTTGCATGACGATCCTGCGGTACACACCATTAAACTGCACCCGATACAGCATCTCTCGTATTGTTTCTTTTGGTCGTAGATCGCGCCGTCCTTTTTGC
>JACKZZ010019350.1_pt1 | contig 19798 bp, 8 predicted proteins | sample 8027871 | NCBI WGS metagenome assembly JACKZZ01 (sample SAMN15724774, study PRJNA655200) | protist metagenome | isolation source: fluorescence activated cell sorting (FACS) single amplified genomes of... | place: USA: West Boothbay Harbor, Gulf of Maine | collected 2000-07-19
AATATTGTACTAATTAGTATAAACACTACAATACCATATAATAATGAAATCGATACTTTAAGAATTAATTTCCTAATCATCCGTTGCCAAATAATCTAGAATGAGTTGAAGGTTTGTTCAAGCAGATAGTATAGTATTTCAGTATTTCATTCTCCTGTTTAATTTACAGACAGTGTTACAGTTAGTTGTTGAACAGAAAAAATATTAAGGATTTATTAGGAAGTTTTGAACAATTATTAATATAATAATCAATCATCATAAGAATTTCTTTTTTGGTGGATGGATGGTGCGGTAGTAGAGTTTTTTTATAAAAATTTATATACTGTACCTCGCACAGTTTATTGTGCGTCGCTGGTGGTGGTGTTTTAAAGAGCGCGGCGTTTCTCAAAAAAGGCTTTCAAACTTGCAATTTGCCAAACGTTGGTAACAATCAAAACCACAAACTCCAAAATACTGAACCACTTGACGCGTTCGTTGGTACTCTCTTCGGTGTCACGATGTAAGCGTTCCCGAGTGTTCATGTAGCGCTGGTGCTCTTGGACGGACATGATCTGTTCCGCGACGTCCATAAGGGAGATCTCGAGCGGGGTGACGTGCTGCTTCTTTGCAACCTCGTCGCTAGGGTGCGATTTCCCTTTTCTGATATTAAAACTAACAACTTTGTTTGCTACGGTGGACATGGTATTCCCAAAGCAAATTTCATACTCCCCGCGGGAGGTGTACGGGATAGTATACTCCCCTTCCATTTGCCGATCTTTGGCGTACATTACGGTCCCTTGAGGGTCTCGGACTTGAACATCAATATCTAAAAAACCACCCGCGGAAACTTCATACGACCCGACCAATCGCTCCCCCGCCTGGGTTGCTTCGTAATAACACTCCGTTGTTCCGGCGTTGATGCTGGTCGTAACGGCGTTGACGGTGCCTACCACCGCTGCAACCGCCAACAAACAAATACTTGCGTTGAGTTTCATGGTTTTCTCTCTCGTTGTACGTAGTTTGGTATGGAATAAAAAAGGGGAGGAAATACTCTATTGTATTTTACACTGGTCTTCCTATAGAAACATAAGCTGAGGTTGACTATCATTTCTTTCCGTACTCATTTCCAACATTTTCTTTCTTGATTAATTGTTCTACTCCGGATTATATAAAACTACTACTGTTAAACTACGACGGTCCATTTTATTTTTTTTTATTTTTTTTCAATATTATTACATTATAAATAACATTAAATATACACAGTATAAAATATAACAACAACAGGAATAATAAGAACAATAATAAAATTAAAAAACAAACAACATTTACTACAGCATCAACAGCTCGTGATGGTATCTCCATAGTAATAGCTTAGTACGTAATGAACAAAATAAGAAAGTCCGTCTATCCTGATGTTATTTACATATATACAAGTATACTATATATAACTATACAAGTATAATTATTGCATCAAAATTTGAATATTTTATTTATCGATAGTTCCTCTTCCTCCCTCCCTCCCTCCCTCCCTTCACTACTCACTACGTACTTGTTATTAACAGTATATTTGGAAATCTTTCCTATTAATTTTTTCTTCACAGGGTACAGTATAGTACTAGTATAGTGTACACAGTATTCAGTGAAAAACACAGAAAAAAAATTTCATTCCTTTTTTGTTTTTGTTTTTTGTGGTGGGCACCCACCTGCTCTCTCCTCTCTGCTCTCCTCTGCTCTCTGCTTGGATGGTTCTCCTGAAAGAAAGAAAAAGCTGCTGAACACAACAACTAAAAAAAGGGAGCAATACATTTACAGAGCATCAGGTATAAATTATTTTATTAAGCTTTTATAGCTCGCGCCAAGCAAAAGCCAAGCCTACGTAGCCTACTCCTCGTAACCTAGCCTAACCTAGCCTATAGAAAAGAAGGAGGAGGAGGGTGAGGTGAGCCCAAGAAAGAAAGAAAGAAAGAAAGAAAGAAAGAAAGAAAGAAAGAAAGAAAGAAAGAAAGAGTCGAAAGAAAGAAAGAGAAATGAAATTAATAATTTAAATTGATGATGTGTTCTTGTTGTTTGTTTCTAAATATTTTACTGTACTCCTCCTCCATTGTTGTTTTAAATTATTTTATGATTTTTGTTGTTGTTGGTAAAGCTATTCTCTTTACTATTAATATATATTATTAGACCTTATTATAGCTATACGTAGTATTAAATATAACTAGTCTAACAACTTCTTCTTCTATTTATTATTTAATAATAAAATAGTAATAATACAGTAGCTCCTTCTTTGGTGGTGATATGATGATAGAAATGACTTTATTTTATTAGTAAGTATTTAGGAGGAGGGAGGGGTTTGTTATTTTATTAAATATAATAATATTATAAGAAGAAAATACCAACCACCACAAAAAAATGTCATCAGATGATGAAGCAAGGAGAATGTAGTAAAATATGAAGACTAAAAACTATAGAGCGTATTATAAAATTTTATATCACCGACGAAAAGAGCAACAAGTTTGGAAGAGGAAGCATTGAGTATACGTTCGCTTGTAATCACACGCACAAATCACAACACAACACACACCGTTTACTACTACATAAACATAAAAATATGTCGAAGGCAGATTATGAAGGATTCTTGACCAAACGGTCAATGTGGTTAAAGGAGTGGAGAAGACGTTATTTTGAACTGCGAGGAGACACGTTGTCGTTTTCGGAAGGCCAAGGAAAAGCCTCCCACGGGAGTATCGATTTAAAGGACTGTCTTACAGTAAAGTCAGCGGAAGAGAAGACGAAGAAGAAGTATTCGTTCGAAGTAGCCACGCCAGAGTCCACGTATTACATGTATGCGTCTTCAGAAAAGGAAAAGGACGAGTGGATAGGTGCGATAGGGAGGGCCATTGTGCGCAGTTCCGGCGCTTTCCACAAGAAAGCCGCCGAGGAGAGCAGCAGCGAAGACGACTCCAGCGACGAAGATGAGTAAATGGTGTACAATAACAGGGCGTGGTTGAGAGAGCATTTAACGAAACGAAGCACTCTACATAACGGCGTCGCTCGTTGCGATCGCAAGCTCCACCCAGCAAAAGAAGATGTGAAACATTACACAGGAAGAGATCTAAAAGGGAGAAAAGAACATTTCAGTTTGGGAGCCGTTATATGTTTCCAGTCGCGCGCGGCGCGTGGAAGCCGGAGTCGTAAGAACAGAACATACCTTATAACATATAAACTGGAAATAAGAATTACTTCGTACGTAAGAGACGGATTAAAAGAGAACACTCATCTTTTTCAGTCTTTTGTTTTCTTCCATCAGCCCGCTCGTCTCTTCCCCGAGCTTCCCGGACAACCCCCGTTCTATCAATGGTGAAAGAGCCGAACGCCGTGATGGCACTGGACCATACCGTACTCGTTGCAGGCTTCCGTGACTGCACCATCCTGGCGGGAACCCCCCGGCTGGGCTACGAACTGCACGCCGTACTTGGATGCGTGGTCGATGTTGTCTCGGAATGGAAAGAAGGCGTCGCTCGAGAGCGACACGCCGGTGAAGGCGCCCATGAACGCTTTCTTCTCCGCTTCGGTCAGGGGCTCCGGGACCGCCTCGAACTGGCTTTCCCATCCCTTGCGCTCCACATCTGTGATGTCGCCCTCAATGTAACGAACACGGGCGTTGATTCGCTCTTGCTTTTTGACCGTACTTTTGAACTTCAAGCTCATTACCTTTGGGTGCTGGCGAAGGGCCCATATGTTCACCTTCCTCCCCGCCAACTTGACGCAGTCGACGCGGCTCTGCTGCCCTGCGCCGACGCCGACCATTTGCCCGTTCTTGGCGTACCCGACACTGTTGGACTGGGTGTACTTGAGCGCAATCGACGCCACCACAAGGTCCCTGCGGGCTTCGTCGGGCAGGTCTTTTGCAGCCGTTGTCGGCTCCCCGAGCTTCGCCTTCGTGATTAGCTCGGTGTTTCGTTTCTGCATGAATCCCATGCCAAACACTTCCCTGTACTCAAGCTCTGGGGCCTTAAACGACGGGTCGGCCTGCAAAATGATGAACGCACCTTTCTTCTTTCCTTTCAAAATTTCAAGGGCCTTCGGCTCGAACCCAGGTGCCACGATCCCATCGCTAACCACTGTCTTCAGGACCATTGCCGTTGCTTCGTCAACGACGTCGCTGACGGCGGCAAAGTCACCGAAGGAAGACATCGGGTCTGCGTTCCGTGCCCTCAGGTACGCCAACGCCAGGGGCGTCAAGTTCTTGCCCGCAACTTCGTACGCGGTCACTTCTTCAGGGGTCAGGGGAACCGCAACGGCCGCGCCAGCAGGGCTCACGTGCTTGAAGGATGCCGCCGAGGGCATGTCCAGGGAGCGCTTCAACTCTAGAACAAGCTGCCAAGCGTTGGCAGCATCGAGCAGGTTGATGTACCCTGGGCGACCGTTCAAAATCGTGAACGGGGACTCGTTCCCGTCGACAAAGTTCAGAGACGCTGGCTTTTGGTGCGGGTTGCAGCCGTACTTCAGCTGCACGATCTCCTTGTACTGGCGGTTCTGGATTGGGGCCGTGGCACGCAGCGTTTTCGAAAAGTACTCGTTGATCGCGGCATCGTAGGACGCACTGTGCGCAAATGCAGCCGCAGCGAACGTCTTTCGCATGTCATACGTCGTGCACCCATCGTTCGCTTTCATTGACTCCATCAAGGCCCCGTACTGGTCCGGGCTCGTGACGCACATGACCGCAGCGTTGTTTTTTGCAGCGGCGCGCAACATGGTAGGGCCGCCGATATCAACGTTTTCCATCGCAGTCAAAAACTCAATTCCCTCCTTCGCTACGGTTTGTTGGAACGGGTACAAGTTGACAACGACCATGTCAATAGGCTTCACCCCATGGGTTTCCATGTCGGCTTCGTGGACGGCGTTCCCGCGAACGGCGAGGATACCCCCGTGGATTTTTGGGTGCAACGTTTTCACGCGCCCGTTCAAAATTTCTGGGCTCCCAGTATAGTCATCGACCGCCGTGACTGGGATCCCCGCTGCGATTAGCTTTTTCGCCGTTCCACCCGTGGATAGAATTTCTACACCGGCGCTACTCAAAAATTGACCTAGCTCAACGATATTGTCCTTGTTAAAGACGGATACAAGGGCACGTTGTACTTTTCGGACAGACGAGGTATCGCCCACAATTGCGGCGTGAGAGTTTACGACAGAAGACATTGTTTTCGAAGGTTGTAAAGAACTGATAAAGCTTGTTTACTTTTAAGTGTATTGTTGTTCAATTTTTATGGACAAAATACTTCACAACCAATTCCGTAACCCTTATTCAAAAATATAATCATACTATCCATCTCTTGTATCGAAACAACAGAAGAAGAAACAAGCAAGCAAACAAGTTCGAAATTTGAAATTTTTATTTATTGGTGGTTCCGCTGTCGTCGTCGTCGTCTTCTTCTTTGTCGGTCGTGTGTGTGTGTTTTGTGGGTTGTTGTTTATTTTGTTGGTCGAGGAGGGAGGTACCGGTAGGAGAGTGAGGAGTGAGGAGGCGGTGAAAATAATAAGAGATGTTGTGATGATGTTGTTACAATTAAATTCGGTTTGCGCGTCACGGGGTAATAATAAATAGTATAATAATAAATATTCGTAAAAGTACAACATCCTCTTATTATATCATCACCCATATCTCGTATTATAAACGAAATAATACTGTAGTGTTTAAAAAAACTAATATTTATTTATTATATTTTGTTGTAATAATAAAATTTCTCATTAATTATTTCTTTCGTTCTCTTCTTTCATCATCACATACAACATGATCATCACCTATTTCAATGTAGTAGATGATGGTACAACAGCACAAGAAGTGCAATTTCAATATTAATAATATTAAAAAACAACAAGAAAATTGGCTGTTATTTAAGTAATTAAATTTAGCGTCCTCATACCCTTCAATATTTAAATGTTTATTTTTGATTTATACCGCAAAGGCGTGTGTGTTGTTTGTCCATTACTTCAGTTTTTTTATAAGAGTACTTTTTTATTTTGTGAATGGTAATTAGCTGTTAAGTTGTTAAAGGCAGGCAGGCGATTCTCGTTTTTCATTTGCCGCTAAACGTATCCTCCGTTTCTCTTAGTTTGGCAAGTTTCATAGTGAATTCAACTGGTTTTACCATGATGTTCGGTAACACCCAATCCCAAACACGCGGAAAAATTTCTGAAATAGTAGAGTGCAGCCGATTGATGTTTGCCCCAAAAAGATAATTCACATTAACCTCCGGCACGTCGTACTTAATGGAGTCAATCACAGCTTTTGAAGAATCATAGGGGTCCGAACTCCCCACAAAGTACTTGTTGTACCAGACATATTCATCTAAATTCTCAAAGCCTTTTTTTTCAGAATTCTTTTGCATGTCAGCGTACATTCCAGTATTTGAAATGTAACCAGGGAGTACAACACCGACCGTTATCTTCCCTCTATGCCGAAACTCTGCTCGAATACCTTTCGTAAAACCCCGAACCCCCGCCTTTGACGCCGCGTACGCTTGCCCATATGGCACCGCAAACAAAGCTGCCTGGCTCGCAATATTAACAATATGCCCCGCCCTCGCTTTCAGAATTCGGGGCAGGAAATCTTTCGTCATTTTCATGAGCGACAACAAATTTACGTTGATTTGCTGGTCTAGCTTTTCATCGGGCAAAGTCTCGAAAGGGTGCCAATACTCTACCCCAGCATTGTTCACTAGTATTGTGACGCATTTATCTCCAAATTTTTCGTCGGCAATTTTGCGGAGTTCTACTCTATCGCTTTTGCTTAACACGTCTACCTTGACTGCTATCGTTTCAGTATTTGGATACTTGCGCTTCATGGTTTCTGCTACTTTTGACAATTTTTTAAATCTTCTTGCAGCTACAATAATTTTGGATACTCCTTCCTCTGCAAGCGCTTCTGCTATACTGACCCCAATCCCAGAACTCGCCCCTGTCACCACCGCGCATTTCCCTTTTACGCCATACCTCGTGCCCAGCAACGTATCTAAATTTTGGTACAGGCCTATAAAGATCGCTACCAACAACAAGGCGTACGACGAGCGTTCCATCTGAACGTCTTATTTTTGTCGTCCTACTGTGACTGTTTATCACAGCTGTATGCTTTTTTTGTGCCTCGCTATCCACACGATGGGACGCAGAGGGGCAGATAATTTTCTTAGACTAACAACAGATAAAAATAATGTTATCATCAGATATTTACTATCATCTATAGATGAAACTGACCACCCCCGAACGCAGCAGAAAATTACCTAATCGTACTACTACTACTTTTGAGGATGGACGGAGAAGAAGACGACAATATTATTATTTTAATACCCCATTCAACAACAGGCCGATTGTGTGTATTGTTTTATTGTTATTAAATCCTGCTGCTGCTGTTTCCTATATAAAATATATTATTAATCGACGACGACGACGACCAACAACCGACGGGGATCAGATCTCAGAGGAGGAAGACACAACAACAACAAAGAAGACGGACGGCCAGCCACGTTTTCCGCTCTTTCGTTCTGTTTATTTTGTTTTTTTCTGTTATTTTAATAATTATAACAAACGAAAGCAAGAATATAAATACCTTCTAACGAGAGATGCAACAAGAATTTTGGCAATATAAACGAAAATATTATTGTATTATAGGCATTCATTTTTTAAGAAAGAAAAAAAAAAAGACAAGGATACGAAATGGCCCGTGCGGGAAAAACATATTTTATTACTGGTGGGGCGTCAGGGTTGGGTTTAGCCACAGTACGGCGGCTTCACTCGGAAGGTGCGAACGTTGCTGTTATTGATTTGAACGAAAAGCAAGGGAAGGCTGTTGAGGCTGAGCTTGGGAGTGACAGGTGTTTTTTCATCAAAACAAACATGACGCAAGAAGAGTCCGTTGCTGCTGCAGTGGACGCAACTGTGGAGCGCTTTGGCGGCCTGCACGGGTGCTTGAACTCTGCTGGTATTGGTTCGGCCGAGAAGACCGTTTCCAAGAAAGGCAAACCCATGAGGAGTAAAACATGGGACTTTGTGCTTAAGTTAAACGCATACGGAACATTTTATGGTTCTGCCTACTGCGCCGCGGCCATGTCAAAAATGCCACCTGGACCAGATGGCATGCGCGGTGTTATAGTCAACGTCAGTTCCATTGCTGGTATTGAGGGGCAAAAAGGACAGTTGGCCTATTCTGCATCCAAAGGCGCTGTTATTGGCATGACCTTGCCGATGGCCCGTGATCTGGGCCGTTACAACATCCGGGTGATGACAATCTGCCCAGGGATCATGGACACACCACTTATGCAAGCAGCGCCAGAAAAGGTTCGCCAAGGCTTGCTCAAGGGCGTTGTGGCCCCGTTGCGATTTGGGCACACTTCGGAATTCGCAAAGCTCGTCACCAGTATCATAGACAACAACTATCTAAACGGTGAAGTCATTCGAATGGATGGAGGCCTTCGCTTTGCCCACCTTTAAGCCCAGTTTGCTTTCGGTAAAGATGATAAAACTCGTTTTTTCCTCGTGTATGTCCGATGCAACAAACGGGTTTATTACAACGTATCCATGCACGAGAGTGTAATAAGAGAGTAAAATTACGAATGAACTTTAACATGTATTTTAACGTAAGATATGTTTAAGTACGAATGTTTTGTTAAACGTTTTTTTCGCAAAATTAAAAATTCTTGAGGATTAAGGTCATTGCACGTTTTACAAGATCAAGCGGTAGGAATCGTTGCTGAAAATGGCTATCTGCTCCTGAAGGGCTGTAATTTGGCGTTCGTCTTCTTTCAAAGCTTCTTTCATTCGATCCATCATCAAATTGTATTTAGATTCCAGGCAATTCGCCCGATGGGTTTGCTCGTCTAACTTTCGTTGGCACACCAACATAGCATCTTCTTTTCCCCGAATCGTTCGGTGCATGCTGTAGGCTTCTTCTTTAATTGCACCGATCTGCTCGTCCATATCAATTCTCTGCTTTAGTGCCATTCTGGCGGCTAATTTCGCATCGGCTCGCTCTCTTTCGAAATTGTCTTCCATCTGCCGAATTTTTTGTTTCATTGAATCCGTCTCGACCAATGCTGTCTTGGTTTTTGACTGAGCCTCGGCAAGCTGAACCACAGCTGTCATTAGTTTGCTGTCTTCGTCATCCATGTATTTGAAAGCGTAAGCATCCTTTTTCTCCGATTCCAAGATAGCTATTTGTCGTTTCAAAAGTTGCCTTTCGTCATGGCTGTTTTTCTCGTAATCGATCATTCTGGCGTTCATACCTGATATGTGTTCCCTTAACTTTTCATTCTCTGCGTCCAAATCATTCAGGCGCTTCCTTGCCTCATTTTCCACTTCTTCGAATTCTTCCAACATCTTTGTTTTTTCCCTTTCCCGAGAAGTGCGGGCATTTTCATGCCCCTCCTGCGCCAGTTGTATTCGCTTTTGTAGCAGTTCAATTTCCGTGTTCTGCGCATCAATATGTTCCGCGGACAAGCTCTTGCTTTTTCCAGCCTCTTCTGCCATCGATTCAATTTTTGTGTCGTGCTGTGCCTTGAGGACCTCCATTCTGTTCTCCAGTTCACGTACCCAGCTTTGCAGCCGACTTATTTCGTTTCCATCCTTTTCTTTGTTTGCCATAAGCTCACATTCTTTTTCTTTCTTTTTTCCCTCTAGAATGCCAATTCTTGTCTGCAAATGCTTTGCTTCCATTTCTCTTGCTCGTTCAACATGTTGACGTTCTTTTGCCATTGCCGCTATTTCTTGCTCAAAGTTTTTGCACATTTTGGTGTGCTTCATGATCAAATTGGTGTGGGCTGCGTCCAGGGTTGCCAGTTGCTGCGCCATATTGTTTGATTCTTCTGCGTGCTGCCTTTGTTGCGATTGTGCCGTGGATTTCTGATCCCGGTTTTCTTCCTGGAGCGACTTCACTTTAGACTTTGCCGCCGTGTACTTCTCGCGAAACTCAGTGACCATTTTCTCAATTTTTTGGTTCAAATTGACTTCCAGTGTTGCTTTGCTCTCTTCTACTTGCTTGATCGTGCTTGTAAGTTGTCGAATTTTCTTTTCAAATCGTTTTGTTCCCCTGCCTTCTGTGGCCACCCCTTTTGCCACTTGCACTTTTAACTCCGCAACTTTGAATTCCAACTTTTCCCGCTCTTCAACGGCAGCTTTCAGTTTCTCCAGAGAAGACTTTTCCAAATCGCTCAGTTGCTTCATCAGGCGCTTTCTCTCATTGTTGCTCCTTTCTTCTACCTCGGCCTGCTTTTTCACAAGGTCTTTGACTTTTTCAAGTTCACTCATTTTCGACTTCAAGCTGGAAAGCTTTGCCTTTAGCAACTTTGCTTCTTTCCCTGATTTCAATGCTTGCCCCTCGGCCTTGGTTGCCCTATCGGTGACTAGTCTCGTCGCCGACTCCGCCTTTTGAACCCGTTTTTCCACGTTACGAACATTTTTCTTTTCTAATATGTACAACCCATGCGTTTCATTTAGCTTCGTTTGCAACTCTGCAATTTTTGCCTCTAGGTTCTTGGTTCCTTTATTTACAATTTCTTGCAATTCGGCCACTTTAAACGTCAAACCCTTGATTTCATACCCGCTGTTTTCTTTTACAGCGTTGTGTTTCTCCTTCAATATAGCGTGTGCCTTTTGCAGTCGCACAAGGTCCTTGTCCAGAGCATGGCACCTTGATTTGTACTTTGAGGCCAAATCTTGCGAGCTTTTGAGGGAAACTGTGGTCTTATCTAATTTTTCCTGTAAAGGCCTGACTTGAACGTTTTCAACTGTCTTAAGGCTGGTTTCTAACTTTTCCAACTTTGTGAACCAAGCCGAAAGGTCGGCTCTAACGGGGGACTGCGGCAACTCGTTCCTGGAAAAATTAAACAAAGGCATCGGTTCGCCTCCGCGCTCCTCGCTGGTGGTTTGGGGCGGAACGGTTTCTTTCTCCGTGCTCTCTGGCCGCTTTTCGCTCTGCTGGGATCTTTTGGCTTCCCGTTTCAGCCTTCGTTCAGCCTTCTTCGGGTCTTTGGCGTCTTCGACGGCTTGCAGGCCTTCCATTTCGAGCTCTTTGACGAACTGTTCAGCTTCTTCTTCTCGTCTTATTCGCTCTTCCTCGTCAGCAATGCGTTTTCTCTCCGCCTCTGCCTCCGCTTCCTTTCTCATATTTTCTTTTGATATTGCCAGCTCGTCCAAAAGAGGCCCTCCTTTCCGGCGGCCAAACGGCCTACTTCCTTTCAGCAAAAACACGGCATCCGAGGGATCTATGTGTACTTTTGGCACAGGCTTTATCGCAAACGTCCCATTTTTTGTCCTACCCGCCGCCTTCCCCAAGCTAGCATTCTTGTACACGCCATTCTCATCTACTTGCCCTCCTGGGTCACTCATTTTTGCCAGGGAAAGAAAAATGTTTCCGTATGAGCCCTCAAATACGAGTGAACAATCTTTCAAATAAAACCAGAATCTTTGGACAGGAAAAGCGCAGTCCATGATGCAAGCACGGAAATCAACCGATTGCGCTTTTTTTTAGCAAGTGCAGAAAGCGCGAACAACAGAGGGACGACGGGATGGTGGAGGAGGAACGACCTACCAAGGTACATCATCATGAATAATGATTGCATAATAAAATAATATTATCAACATCACAGCATCAAATCACACAAAACGGTATTTGGTACCTGTACTTTTTGTTGTGCAGTGGAATAATAGAATGATTAATGAAAATGTAGTAAAATGGATTATTAAGAATATATTTATTGGATAGGGAATTATTACTATGTTTACTATGGCCACATCATTAGTAAAAATAGAAAAAACTAAAAAATCTCGGAAACGGATATTTTCAATTTTCCGGACTGCTAGGAGGCACTACCACTACCGGTATGTCCCTGTACACCAATACTACAATATTTTGTACTATACTATATTAATATCAAAAAAATCAAAAAAGCGCATAAATAATTCAGTGCCACAAATTTATTGCGTCGTTCGCGGGGTATTTCTTGGGGTTTCTCCAGAGTGCGAACTCAGCGTTTGTTCGATCATTTTACCCTTGAAGAGGTCTGTGTACTGCTTGTTCTTGTAAATGTTGTACGAGTAAAGGGCGGTTTCGCGGATGACTTCCCAGGTTCTCATAACATCACCCTCTTTATGTCCAATTCCTTCGCCATCAACCCCGTCTTTCAGAAAGCGACGCTTTTTTACCATGATCTCCTGTTCCACGTCCATCTCTACATACCAGCCTTGTTTAATTTCCGCTTCAGTGAGATATTCACGCCAAATTTCTTCTTCCACAAACTCGTCTGGGTTTATCTTATTGGTTTTGTAACAGCACGGGCACATTGACTTTTTGCACTTCTCCCGCGCTTGTGAACCGTCCAGTTTCTGCGCAGGCATGGAGTAAAAGTAAGTGAACGGCGGAAACCGGTTTTTGTCGCCTATTTCCTTGTGCTTGGAGCAGCACCGACTCGTTCCCCGGTGCCCGGGGAAGTGAACAAGTATAGCGACAGGGGTCAGAACAGCCAAAGCCATGACATGGTACAAGTTATGCTCGCGGAAGAAAGCTCTGATAATCTGATTCAGCATAGGGTACAAGAAAATCCCTTCGAAAGAATCATCTGCAGAACTGTACTTGTCTGCTTCACTATTCACTGGGGTCCAAAAGACGGTGGGGTTTCCTGCTAGCCATATGGTAACGATGGTTCGAAAAAGCATAAATCCCGCCATTGAGCGCAGCGCTTGCATGATTGGCCTGTTGTCCAATGCTGGGCCTTTCTGGTACCATCGTAAAATGAGTGGCTTTTCAAAGACGTACATGATCGTAAAGCTTGCCGCTGCTATTGGAATCATGATTGGCATGGTGCTGCTGAAACAGAACGTAACGATAATGGACATTCTTATGTCAGACAACAGTGCCGCAATCTCAAACTCCGGACGAGTGAACATATCGTTCAACTGCTTTTGAGTGTACTTCCTCCGTCCACAACATCGGCCGACGTAAAATACAAGAAACCGGTAAATAACATAGACCACGAGCCGAATGTAGTTCAAGAGCAGCCCGATCACCATTCCCATCATGATACCAGCGCCGCCGTCTGGGTACCAACCTGCTGGAAACCCAAGAAAACGACCTTCTCCGTTAAAAAAATCATACGAAGAGCCCTGAAACGAAAACAGCTTGAATTGGGTAATAATAGGCAGCAAACTTTGATTGATCGCCTTGATGTAAGTCAGGCGAAAACTGCTTTCACGAATTATATCGCTCATCGTATGGGCATATTCTAAGGAAATAAAATACTGAGTCACATTTTCGAGAACTTCTCCAAATAAATCGATCACAAACCCAACTGCTGTGGCAACATTTTCGTCTTCAAACAAGAATGCACCAAAGCTCAGCATCAACGTGATCCCTGCCATAGAGCAAAGCATAATAAACAACGTCGCCAAATCGGAAATCATTCGACGAAACCCCACTTCCCGCTCTGAAACCTCAAGGTTTTCCCATATAATGTCAGATGGGTCTGGGGCCTTGGTAACGAGAAGTGGGTGCTCCCCTAGAAATTTCAGCTCCTCCGGCTGCCACGCACGGGTGAACAAACCGTTGTAAGGCCTATAATCTTCCAAGCACCGCCGCAACGACACCTCGTTGTTAAACGTCAAGTAAGCGCACACGACATCATCTTTGTGACGAAAATTGTGCGTCTTGCGTTCGCCAGACTTGTCTCTAAATGCTTGCTTAATCTGCCACTCAATTTGCTGCACTTCGTGGTCCGCTTTGCGGTACAAATACGGATGGGATGAATTGCACAGAACTTTGCATTTTGCTCGCGCAGCTCGAAGGCTAGTGACCAAAAATGCGCGCGATTGGAGTTTGTTGATGGTCTTCCCGGCAGGATTGGCAATCGCCAACTCCGCTACCCACTTTTCGTAATACGCTACGTCGCACGTATTCCCGTACACCCCAACCGGATACAGCATGGGCTTCGGGCACATGCGACCCTTCCAGTCAACATGCTGCAAATTGTAAAGGTCGCTGAAGTGGTCGATGATCTCTGTGTCGATTGCGTCGGGGGGCAACCCCTTGATAAGAATGCTGTAATCAGCAGCTTCAACGACAGATTTTCGTCTTTCGTCGGCAAGATGTTTTTCATCGAAATAGAAATAAACCGTGTACAAGGAAAAAACTGTTATGACTACCAAATCGACGAGGGCGCAGTACGTAGCATATTGTTCGATCGTGATATCACCCTCGATGAGAAAATATTCGCCAGGTATCCTCAATTTCTTCATTTCAGCCAAGCACGCAGCTTTATCGGGCAATTCTCCTTCGCAGGCTGGTGTTCCTTGATGCCCCGCATTAGCCGTGTATGTCAATACCAGCTTAAACCCATCAACCCCGTCGGCGGGGATCCGTTGGCCAGAAATATTTGTCAATATAACTGGTAAAACTAATAGACTCAAAACCCAAAACAGCACCATCATGGACCGTGCGTAATACAAAAATCCTTGGACCCCCTCGCCGATGTCATCTATGTCCTTGATGGAAGTACAGCACGATGCTTTGCCCCCTTTCGCTACATTCTTTTGATGAAAGTTTCGAGCAATTTCTATACTCGGTGGAACGAACTCTGAATCTAAATAATTGCTACCAAGCTGTTCCGGGTCATACCCAGGAACGCTCCCCGAGTTGGGCGGAGCGGTCCACGTAATTTTCGCGTTTTCTGGTTTCTGCCAAGTCTGCGCTTCCGTTATGGTATTAAAGTAAACCGGGAACCCCGTGGTTTCGTCGTGGTACGCAATCCAGGCTGACATTCTGGCGTTTGCGGTCCGAGGGGTCATCCTAGGGGACCTGGGCGACTCCTTTATATCAAACAGCTTTTTGCTTGCAGAAAAGCTCTTTTGTGCCGAGAGCGCGTTTAGATTGATGCCCGACGGGGAGTTAATAGACGATGTTGACCGATCTTTTGTGGATGAGCGCCCGGTGGATAGAGACGCAGGAGACTGCTCATAGTCTTGCCTGTCGGGGGTCTTTGAGCTCATCGAAGGCGCCCGACGGGCTCGGCTCCCCTCCGGCGTCTTTTGCGACAGCCCATTTCTCGACACTCTTTTTCTTAGAGAAGACATAACCAACAAACAAACTCCCGTTTGTGAAAAAAAACTTCGCTTTGTCTTTGGAGAGACATTCCTCGAGCTTGTTTTGGCGGTCGAATATATACATTCCATTTTTCACTCATGTTTTATCCGCTGATCCCATGATATGGTGAAACTACTTTAATACTACCACTACCGTCCCATCTCGTTCGTTCGCCAAGAAGTGTTATAAAGTCTATTATTATCTATACCAGCAGCACGCAGGTAGTATATTATTTGCTTACAATAGTTAGCGACAGACTATTTTACGTAGTGGTGGTGTTGCTGTCGTTTTTAAAAATTGGAAGAGAAATGTAAAATGTATATGATTATTTTTGTAGTTATTAATGATATCTTGATAGGTATTTAATTTACGTACTTCATTCCGATTTTAAATTTTGAAAAGTATTCTTTACCGGCCACATCATCCATAATCATCGTAATTTTGTACATTATTTTTGTCGTTCGTCTTGTTTATATTACATACGTATACGAGTAGGAACCGTAGTCGTCTATCTTCTTATATTCTTCTTTCTTCTTCTTCTTCTCGATATTTTATTATTATTTTTATTATTATTAGTCTATTATAATATTTATTATTTATTTTTTATTTTATATTATTATTTTTTTTATTATTATTTATCGATTATTTTTGAAAAGAAGTAATGTCAGAATATATATATAGATAAAATGAGACTCTCTCTGTGCATAGCAAAACAAAAAGGAATTCATTTTGGAAATGACGATAAATTGTTTATGCATTTGATTTTAATTTTGACTGAAACGTGTTCGCGATTTTAAATTTAGCAAGAGAACGATGGTAGACTATTCAAGATGGCAGAACTGGGAAAAGGAGACAGAACAGCAGGAGGTGGAGGAACAGCGACTGCGCGAACTGTATGAATTACAGCAGACGAACCCGGAGAAAATTGAGGAGTTGAAAAATGATCTTCAAAAGCTAAAAGAAAATGTACAGCAAGAAGCTACTAATGCAATACCTCAGCGACAAGCAAAGGGGGTCACCACCAAGCTACGAACAGAAGCCAAGTCAATGAAAGAAAAGCTAAAGAAGCTCAAGGAGAAAGAACAGGAGATGGAAGAGCAGCAGAGAAAACTGGACCAATTAATGTCAGCCGGAGATCCGGCCTCTATAATGAAATTCTTCGAATCTCAGGGAATGAACATTAATGATATTCAAAAAATGATTGGAGGATCAGACATGGACACGAAGGATGTAATCAGGAAAACTGCCACACAAAAAGCAAAAGCGTTCTCCAAGGAAGAGGAGGAAGAGATTGACAATACCCTAAAAGTAACCAGTCAATTGGAGCAGACCTTTTTAGGCAATGCGGGGACTGTAGAAGAAGATTTGCGAGCGCAGGAACTTGCAAAAAAGCAGAAAGAAAGGCAGGAACAAAGAGCGCAGCAGAAGCCGGAGAAACAGACGATCATCCCAGAGTATAGCCAGCTGATTCCGTCGAAGGGGAAAAACAAAGGGCATATAGTGGTCAAAATAAAATTGGGGTTGTTGCACTCAGCAGGCGACTGTCAGCTCGATATCTCTGACACCCAATTTCGTTTGTTTGCCCCAACTCCAGACGGGAAAGCAAACTATCTTTTGAACTTTTCCCTACGGTGCCCAGTTAATCCCTCGGCAACTGTTGCCAAGTGGATCAAGAAAGACAGTACACTGAAAGTCGTCCTCGACCATGCGTAATTTAGTTAATTAAATATAAAACGTATCTTCGATAAACTGAATTAAAAAGGTTTTTAGTTTTCTTTTTTTAAAACAAAATAATCTCAAATTGTGCAAACGATCTCCACGTGTTTACGAATCTGCAAAGGAAACCAGGTTCTTCTTTTTTTTGCCTTTTCTGCTTTTTTCCCACATGGTCCTTCGAGCGGCTCGGTTGTGCTCTTTTCTTCGCTTCTTGTCCTCTTTTTTCTTGGCGTACTTCACTTCCTGTGGTGTGGGAGGCTGAATTTTAGCCGGCAAATCATACAGGACGCGGACTATATCCAAGCCACTAATGTTTGCCCGGATGCTTAAATTATCGCTGATGAAACACACTGAGGTCAGTTCGTCAATATTTTTTTTCATCAACTCGTGCAACCGCACGATAATTCGAGACGCATCCAGACAATCTTGGCGCTCAGCTTCGGCTTCCATTTCTTCCATAGACTTTTGTTTTGGTGTTTCGCCATGAAGATTGTAATGGTCTTCGGGAGACGGTGCATTCATCTCGTCTTCCCAGCCCTCCGCCTGTGCGCGTTCAATAAACTTCTGCATGTCTTCGACGTCAGTTTGAAAGGTTCTCCTAATCATCATAATTTGCTGGGCAAATGCCCCAGGATGCCCCAACAGCCAGCACAACATGTTACAGAGATTTGCACTATTCATAGGACTACCATCATCGCGGACAGTCGCCCGGATGTTGAAGAATTTCTTAAGCGTTGCCATTAACCCGCTACCTCTCATCTTCAGTTTGTTTTGGCGCACGTAGCGGAATAGTGAAGCGAACCATTTGGCAATTGGGCTATTGCCACGCCCCGGGAACAAGGGCACCCCGACTGGCTCCATCAAACGCCTTCCAAATGATTCCGAACATTCAACATTAGCGTATATTTTGGCCTTAAAAAAATGTGATAACGAACCAATGTGTAAGTTGGCCATGTCACGTGCCAAATCGCCTTCTCCTAGTGCGTACGCCTCCTTCAGCCCCTTAGCTGTCAGGCCGATCCCGACCCCGGCCTTGCAGGCGTCGAATTTATCTTCTGCAATTGCGTCGGTATACTCCTTCGGCGTTGGGAACAGAGGCACCCTGACAGCTTTGTTCAGCACATTAATTTCTCCGTACGACAGCCCACCGTCTTTGTCGGCATCAAATTTCTTAAATATGGCGTTCACGCAGCGTTTGGCTAGGTTGGTCAAGCCGCGGACAAACGACCCACTTCCATCCGCTGATGGGACCCACTTCACCGTGTTTGTGTGGTGATCAACAAATGGGAGCGTCAAATCAAATGCTTCGCCGACGTCAACGTTTATCTCCGCGCGAGTACTTACCAGGGTGATTCCGCCACCGTCGCCTCCTTTTGTTTTGGTATTCATGTGTGACGTCGAACCCGTTGGTAGTACCTCGCTGAATAGCTCCTCCACGGATTGGCCCGCCATTCTTGCAAATATAATGAAAGGGTCCGCGTCGGGGTACAAAAGGAAAGACATTCTAATGCACTCTTCCCCGAACGAAATGACACGCTCCACTCTGGGTGTGTGCATAAAAGCACTAAACGCCCTGGCAATTATCGGGATCTCAAAAAGTGCTTGGAATGAGTCCGCTATAAGATCCACGTCTTTTTGATTGCGGGTGTCTTTATTGGTTTTGAACTCCACGCAAAATGCGGCCCGCCTCTCCCCGATCATATCGGATTCGTCCAGCTCGTCCTCCCGGTCTATGTGCTCCAAGTTGCTGGAGTAACTGTCAGGATGCTTAAATGTACTAGTAGCCCTGGCGCCGTTGGGCACAGGACTCTTGCCTATCGGCAAAGCGCAGTATTTTCGAAGCAGCAACGCGCGAATGGAAAACTGCGTCTTTTGTTTCTGCTCTCTGACCATCGTCCATAGTTCTGCAGCCGGATCCGGGGCGCTTTCTCCATTCTGCGCCAGTTGACTCTCCAGCGCCTCCAAGACTTCAGCCGCGCTGGGGTTCCCCCTGTTCACCTCCAACTCAACGGCAACCTTTGGTCTAGGCAAGGGTACCGGCAAGTCCTCCTCGTCCGATTCACTGTCCTCAAAATCTTCCATATACTTTAAAAATTCCGCCTCTTCTGCCATCTCTTTTTCACGCTTTCGCTTCTCTTTTTCACTCAACCCTTCCAAGTTGTCGCCGGCTTCGCTTTTCTCCACAGCGGCACCCCCTTCCTCTTCGCCCTCCTCGTCATCGGAGTCATCGATGTCCTTTTTGGTGTACCCTTGCACAGAAAGGGTTCTGTATGGACCGTCAATGTTCATGTCTAAGCACCACATCCTTTTCCCACAGTCTATGTCTTGCTGTTCGTCTTCCATATGCCTGGTGCTTAGCTCAGAATCGTACTCCGTCCTGTATTCTTCCCAGCCCCGAGCAAGTCTCTGGAATCGCCGCTTCCACTTTACTGCATCGGACAGGTCCCGGGACCAGTGGAGTCCAGCAATAGAACGGCGTCGTAGTTCCATCTGCAACCACATCCCACGGTGCGAAAGAGGAATCGGGTGCCGAAAGTCCAATTCTTTGGCAATTATACTGTCGTCGTTTTCGTTGTCGGTGTCTTCTTCCCACGGCTCTTTTGAGCCGTCCCCGCCTTGAAGCTTTGCCATGAGTCCCCCCCTTTCCACGGGTGGTCCAATCTCATCCAGTTTTTCTTCCTGTTCCACGTCTTGCACTCCCTGTTCTGCTTCCCCCTGGTCCGATGCGGCTTCTCCCTCAGCCTCCTCTTCTTCCGCCTTTGATTTTTTCTTCTTCTTCCACCTGCGTCTTCCCTTCGTGTCTCGGGCATTTGCGGGTCTTCTGTGCTGACTTAGCATTTGTTCAAATTCATTCATGATATCCTTGGACTTCAGCAGATCAATGGCGGCCGTGTTTCGCCGTTTCTCCGCAAGGTCCAGGGCACCTTGGACGTTGTACCCTGATAACATGTCGTTTAGGGCATCCTGGTTTCGTTTTGTCAGCAC
>JACKZZ010006576.1_pt1 | contig 19775 bp, 12 predicted proteins | sample 8027871 | NCBI WGS metagenome assembly JACKZZ01 (sample SAMN15724774, study PRJNA655200) | protist metagenome | isolation source: fluorescence activated cell sorting (FACS) single amplified genomes of... | place: USA: West Boothbay Harbor, Gulf of Maine | collected 2000-07-19
CCTCGTCTTGCTTTTCCCTGAGTTTGACAGGTGAAAGAGCTTTACGACCTATTGGGGGAATGATGCAAGTAAGATGGGATATGACAAGGGTTAGCATGTTCATCATGAGAAGCAACCCAACATAGTCATAAACAAAGTACATATATTAATGCATAAATAAAATACTTATATAAATGCACACACACATACTTACCACCATTCTTGCCTGCGTGTGTGAGAGAGAGAGAGTGTGTGTAAAATAACGTACACAAGTGTAAGCATGACAAGGGTTAGCATATTCATCATCATAACAATTGCATATCATCAATACCATGTACAAGTGCACACACACATACTTACCACCTTTGCTACCTGTGTGTGTGTGTGTGTGTGCAGAGACGGAGATAAAAAGTAAGAAGAAGACAAAGTGAGTAGGAACACACAAATGGAACAGAAACAGCCATGGCAAATCACCAACATGAAATGCAGCAGTGTGCAAGATACTTACGGTTAGCGGTTGTGAACGTGTAGGCGTTCGCCACGCGCTTCAACTGGTCTTCTGTGGCCGAGCCATGAAGCACTGCGTATTTGGCTTCCCGGAGGAGGCGCTGGGTTGCGTTGCCTGTGTGTGTGTGTGTGTGTGCATAGTAGATACAAGCAAGAGGAAGCATAAAAAAGGGTTAATATATTCACCATTATATGAATGAGAAGCAGCAGAACATTGTCATAAACAAAATACATGTGTATTAATCCCACGTAGTATACATAAATATATACACACACGCACTTACCACCTGCGCGGCCAAGCTCCACGAAGAAATCACGGCTTTGCGCAGCAATGATTTCTAGCTCGTCTGGGGACATGTCAGCAACTCCCTGGTACTTGGACCAAAATCCCGCGGTTTCCGGGGAGACGAACGACAGCATTCTCGGTGGTATGCCTTGGGCGAAAGCGCGGGTCGCCGCGTCCGCGAAAGGTGCAGCGCACATAGCTGGAGGGAGTCTCTTGCGCAGCAAGAACGCCATGTGGTACGTGCTCCAAACGTTGTCTGGGCCGCAGGCGGTACGCAAAGCTTGGAAGAGTTTTTCTTGTGCGCCACCGTACTTTATTCCGTCGCTAGTACCCCAATTCCATACGAGGACAGGCGGGGAAGTGCCGTCCTTGATTTTGATTTGGGCGCGGCGGGCTTGGACCATTCTCACAAACAGTTCATCCCCTTCCGCCAGAAGCTCTTCCCCATGCTCTAGCTTCCGAATCTCTGTCTCAATTTGCACTGTATTGCTGTTGCAGCACGGCCACCTCTCCAAGATGTCGAACTCGAGTAGAGCTGCGCTAGACTTCTCGACGAACACTGATTTATTGTCAGGGAGTTGCACTTCAATGCATGCACTATAGTCCTGGTATTCCATATACTCCCGTGCGAGAGCGTAAGATTGAAATCTTAGGCATGCAGACTTCACCTTGTAAATGACGCGACCGCCGGCCGCTGCGTCCTTGTTCGTCGAGGCCATGGCCACTGAATACGCCAAATTGCAGTTTTCCCCGGACTCTTCATCTGGAGGATAATGAGCCACGATTATTCCTCGCGGCATCAAGCTAAAGAAGTTCTTCTTATCTATAGCAGTCCACGGGATTTTCGTTGCTGTTAACACCTTCACTCGACGGTAATACTCTTGCAGCAAAGAATACGCAAGCTGGAAATTAGTATCATCGATTTGGGCCGGGTCCTGGGAAAACTGCATAAAGCAGCATGCATCTACGCACTGCTGTTGCGGCTCCTGCTCCTGCTGGTCCTGTTGCGGCTCCTGCTCCTGCTGCTCCTCCTCTGCGGCAAAACGACCACGCTTGTGCACTGACGACGTCAAAGAAGCAGCAACATAGAATAGTGCTGTGACTACTGTGACTACAACCACGCCGAGGGGCAGCATGCTTCTGGTGGGCTTAGGGGGCGGAAATTCCTGAACAATACCCTCAACCGCGAGCCAACCTTCTGTGCTGTACTTGGGCGCCTTGCTGTTCCCTGCACGCGAAGAGGATGCCTTCCGCTTCGGCCTGCTTTCCATTTTCTGCTCCACCATGCTTTTCGGATTCATGCTAAACACTGATCTGTAAAGTTAGGTATATTGTTCATTCAATACATTCATTGATTTTTTTAGGATTCGAAGAGGAACATGGTTAGAACATAGAAACAGCAGGATAATGACACATAATTGGTTTCAGAACAAGATAACTATTCTGCCTGATAGACTGTTATGACTTCTGTAGCTTAAATCTTTCTCTTACCTTTTTCAATGAGCGCTATTATGGATTTAAGGCTTAAAGAATGGATTTTTTGGACGGAAGGGACCGTCGTAGAGTGTTTTTTCAACAGAACAATTTGAGTTGAAGACTCTCAATGAAGAGAGAAAAATCCTCGTGAACTGCATTAGAAGGAGAGTTGTGGATTACCCTACCTAATATCTGATTGATGTCTCTGCTATTGCTCTATCTAATACTACCTAACGACCTAACCATAACATGAGCGCACCAGGAAGAACTAAAGGAGCCCGTAGTCTCAAAAGCACAAAGTTTGATAATAAAGTCATTGGTGTAAGTCTTGAAAAGAGAAGCGAGTCACAGACAACGAATCTAATCAGCTTACGTGAAGAGAATGTATTGGAAAAATACGAGGCACTTACAACTGTGCCACAACGGGAACTCATCTTGGACGAACTCAACAGCAACATGATGGACTTGCTGCCTGCCCGCTATTGGGAGTACAAGAAGTGGTGGTGGTTTGTATTTTGCTTCATATCTGCATTGTTCGGTATTGGGACTTCTTTATGGGCGATGGGGGAGACTGTGCTCTTCGCAGACAGGAAACCTGACGTAGGCCTCTTGCTCGGCTGTTGTACGTTGTTCTTACCCTGTTTGTGTTGGGTAAAAGTAGTCTTCTTGCCCCGTGGCAGAAACGCAGAGCATTTAAGAGAGGTGGCTGAAAAGCGTGCAGTCCGCCGAAAGGACGATGCACTACGCTATGAACACTTGGAAGGGAGGCTGCCCCGGCCAGATAAGGAAGTTGAAATACCCGATGCGCCGTTCGAGTATAATCCTGATACGCCTTGGTTGTATATCAGATGGAAACCAAAACCGAAAATATACTATTATATGGATGACGAAGGCTTGGCTCATCAAGCTGCGCACAGTAGTGCGGAAGAAGAGGCGGCCATCAATCGTGAAAAGAAAATGCAGGCTCTATTGAAAGCTGCAGAGAAAGGGCATAAAAAGTTGGCAGATATAGCGTTGGAATCAGCGGAAGAGGGAGAAGCTGAAGGGTTTGAAGACTTGCTACCGAAGAAATCGAGCGTGGGTTCGTAGAGTGCGTGGTACAGCAAGTTTCAAATTCAACATATCGAGGAAGAGGAGGGGAATAGGGAGAGGGACAAGAGCATATCAGCTACTAGGACTCTAGCCTTCATTGTCAGTAGCGGAAATCGCACTTAGTTTGCCCTATTTTTATGGATTTTACTGTATTTCTGTAAAGTAATGGATAAATCGTGTGTAGAATCAGAAGTGCGTGCCCGAGAGAGAGGGACTTCAGTTTTCATTATTTACTTCGAATACATTTAAATCGCTCACAACAAATCAAATTGCATCCAATGTCTCTTTTGTATGGTCAAGTGCGCAGCGTATCATCCTTCAATCGGGTTTTTAGTGTCTCTGCCATTTTCACAGTGACGGGCCATTTCTTGGCACCAGCATTATTTTGCAAGAAAAACACAAGCGTGTCCACATTGGAAGGTTGCTCTTCATGTGTTGTACGATGTTGCATTCCTGGACGATAGTTATGCTTACGCTTTTCCAAGCGAAGTACATATTTTGGCTGTGGTCTAAGAAACTTGCTGTTGGTCATGACGTTAATTCCCTCGCAGTCCGTCCATGCAGGCACAATGACAGAGAACGAAAAAGGTACATCATCTCTATTCGCAAAACTTGTTAATATCTTCTCAATGTGATGTGCCATTCTGTTCATAACTGACTCAACAAATGGAGGGTTCGCCTCAAAGGAACCACCTTGTGGCAAACCCATGTTGGTTGCGCTGACTTTACCAGTAGCACAGCTCCCATCAAATAAGAAAAAATTGCCCATACTACCAAAGAATTGATCTGTATCTCTAGCTACACTACACATCCGTTGATTCCAGCAATTCAAAGGACTTGCAAAGCATTCGATTTCTACGCCAACATTATCTCGCAACCACTGGAACCCAGAGTGCGGAAACGCCATCTGATAGCCGTCCGAGGCCCCCGAAAGCGACTCGTACCTATGAATCACGCAAAAGACTCGTCGCAGGAACAAACTGTCTTCAAGCGTAGCTTCCTTGTCTGTGTGTATTTTATATAAACGTAACAGTTTTTGTAAATGCGCGTCGGAGACGGAAAAGGCTTTTTGCCCGAATCGCAGGGAATAAAACACTTGCCTTTGTTGCCTCTTGACTCCTTCCACTATATTACTAGCTTCAGTAGTCAAAGTGACCGCAGAGCTATTCGACGCAGGAATTCTCCTCATATCAGCTAACTGTTTGCACGCTTTTCTCATCGCATCTAAGACAATTTGAATGATTTTATTCGAATCGGAGACGCTTCTCCCGGCATCTATGAGTTCCTTGGTAACAGCCTCATCGTCAACTGTGGTCATAGGGAATATGCCGTCCCGTTGCATCGAACTGCCAATATCTCCATTCGTATCTATTTCGCATAAAAGCTGATGCCACATGATTCTTGCGAAAACTCCTTGCATTCCAACCGCATCTCCGTCCTTGCGGCACGAAATGGCTGTCTTTGTGGAGCCCTTCATTGCCCCGTACTTGGCATTTTCATCGACTAGCAAGTGATGACACTGTTCACGCAATCGCTCTCGCTCTAGCGCTAGTGACGGGTGATCTTCGATAACCTCAGCGAGAGCTGCCGAGACTGCACTTCCTGTACAGCTGGTACTTAATGCAGAGGACGGATTTCCTCTGCGTTTCTTATGCGGTTGCTCTTCGTTGATATCCTCATGTTGCGCCTGGTTGGCATGCGGTGAAGCACTTGGCTTTTTACCTGTTGGGTCTGTCCATACAGATTCGTTAGTCATGGGGTTGAACCAGTACACAGCTTTGTGTGTTGTAGAGTACTTTTCTTGCCATGCAGATTCATTAACAACCTTAGTTTTAGATTCCTCAGGTTTCCTTTGTTGGTTCAGAACAGAAAGAGGGCTGGGATTTTCCCATACAGATTCTTCAGTTTGAGTATTAAACCAATACGGTAAAGAATGTGTTTTGGAATACTTCTCCACCCATTTACCTTCTTTCTCTACTTCTACTGAAGACGACATGTAAAAATTTTAAGCCCTCTGAACTGGTAAAACGTGAGAGATACAGGAAAATGAATTGTAGAGATGCTGGGAAATTAATTCGTAGCTTTCCACGCGGAAATGTTGCCAGAAAGATTGGCAAGATTGTGGATTGCCCAACGCCAGGGGAGAAAGTTTTCATCGAAGAAGGACCAGTGAGAATGGGGGCGATCAAAATTATTGTCATGGGAGTGGGTAAGTTTTATCTTCTAGACTCGGCGAGCAAGCTTTTGATTGCATACTCTCCTTGTTTTCGTTCACTAATCCCTCCATTTCCCAATGCTTGCTGTCTTGGCTTTCCCAACAATTCATCATAATTTATCTTCACATATCTACAGGTGGAGTAGGCAAGTCCGCCATCACGAATCGTTTCGTGGTCGGTCGATGGCTCCAAAAAGTAAGTTTCTATGATTTGTGGCTTCATTCTTCAATTAATTCGTGCGTGAGACATGGTCCCCAAATCATATGCACATAACAGAAATCTAACCATTTATGTACTTCTTTATCTCCCTACAGTATGACCCAACAGTAGAAGAGTCTTACCAGACCACCGTGGACATTGAGGGGAAAGCCCTGCAAGTAGAAATATTGGATACGGCTGGTCAGGATGCATACACATCCCTTCGCGAGACCTTTATGCACACTGGGGACGGCTTCATGTTAGTATATAGCATCACAGACGATCAGACCTTCGAAGACATACGCTCTATCAGGGACCAAATCCTCAGAGTGCACAGTGATCGCAAAGTTCCTATGATCGTTGTGGGGAACAAAGTGGATCTCGCTGACGACCGTGCGGTGTCCAAGGAAGAGGGCTCCCGTGTGGCCAGTGAGTTCGGTGCACAATTCATGGAAGTGACGGCGAAAGAGGATTTCAAAATAAAAGACTCGTTTAATGCATTGATTCGCAGCATTCTTTTGAAGAACCCCAAAGCTGGACAGGAGTCCGCTGGCGATGGGGGGGTGTTCGGTGCTGGCATCGTTGACCACTCTGGTGACGTGGAAGTGGAAATTGCGAAACAAAAGAAAAAATCTGGTGGATCTACGAAGAAGAAAGATAGTGAGAAAACGGACAAGGCTAAATCGGGAGGGAAGGACGGGGGCAAGAGCGGGGCTAGTGCTGCTGATAAGAACAAGTCTGCAGAAAAGGGTGGGAAGAATTGCATCATCCTCTAGCAAGCACAACACACTCCACACGAACACACGTGCACACACATACACATAAACACACACACTTTTCTAGCCCTATCTCTGTACAGATAGAAAGAACCATAGAAGCTTTGCATCTGAGGTATTTTATATCAGAGACTAAAATCAATCTGCATAAACAATTTTTATACTTTTCAAATTCAAAACAAAAAATCTCGTTCCGTTGCTTCATATGCTATCGGGGAAGGGGGGGGGGGGTGTATGTCAGCTACTATGATTCATGTGCTTGTGCTTGTCATCAACCGCAGAGCAGCGTGCCAGCGCCACGCAGGAATAGAAGCATAAAGACTTTTCATTTTCTGAATAAATTGCAGTTCCGGGGCTGTGTGGTTGTGACTATTGCACTCAAAACCGCTATCTTTATTCACAGCTGCCGACCCACTACCACCTTGCACTACTGCAGCTGGGCTTTTACTACTACTGTGATGGAGGTCTTGGCTCAGATGATGTTGTTGTGCTTGCGAGACGAGCCAAGCAGTGTCAACCAGCCTGCGCCCGCGCCCGCCGGCACCAAGAGTTTGTGTCTGTGTCTGCACATGTACAATCATTCCATCACGGCTTAAACTGTCTAAACATATAACCAAAAATGACAAACATGCAGACGACGGCGAGGACAAAGAGGATGCGTCAATCACACCTTTGGCTCTTCTTCCAGGAGAGGAAGTGGAATTGGCGTGTTTACCTCTCCCCATGTCTTGTACATCCATGCCATTGTCATTCTCGTCAACATCACTACTACTCCTACTGTCCCAAGAATTATCATCTTCCTCGTCACATGCTGCACCCTCTTCTATTTCTCTACACTCTAGGTCTTCTGGCTCCAGTAGATGGTGCCGAATCGACGCTTGACAGTGTTTCATCGCAACTGAGATGACATCCAAGTCCTGCGACAATGCCGCACTCGACAACCAACAAGTACCTGTGCCTGTGTCACAAGCATCGAGTAAACCTTCACCATTCCTCCTTGCATCCATTTGTTTCTGTTTTTGAAATAATAAATGTAATAAATCAATGCGAAACGCACAGTGCGGATCCACTAACGACTCGGTGGCGACGCACTGACAGTACAACAAACACGCACGCACTTCTTGTGCACGATTCTTGTAACTTGTTTCTTCTCTCCACTGCTTATTAACAGCAGCACTTGCTCTAATATCGTGCGTTTCTAGTATTGGTTGAATCATACACGAGCAAAACTTGTCCGTCTTTCCCTTTTTGTCATACTCAGCTGTCTGTGTCTGTGTCTGTGTCTGTGTCTGTGTCTGTGTCTGTGTCTGTGTCTGTGCCGGAGACGGGTCTGCAGCGGTAAATGGAAATACAGTGCCAATTTGCCTTTGAAACGATGCTTCATATTGGTATTTGTGCAAATACATGGAACTAGTCCACTGCAGTAACTCCATGTTAGGATCTGATGCACAATCTAGACTAGCGATAGCAATTGTAGTACAGTATGCGAAATCATTCGTCTCAGCGCGTTGAAAAGTTCCGCGTACGGTGATCAGATTTCCCACAATAATGCCTTTCAGTGGATCTACATGACTGTATTGATTCTCATTTATGTACTTGACGCAATGTAATACGCCAGTGCCATCGTCTATCGTGACCCATACCTTCGCTTTCCTCTTTGTAATGTCAATGACCAAGCCCATCACTTCCACTCGTGATACCGGTCTGTTCAAGTAGAAGAACTCCAATCTACGGTTTCTTTCTACAACAGTGACAGATTCGTGTATATTCTGTGCGAACAGCTTGCGATGACTCCAGTACTGTCCATCCAACCCCCATAACTCTTGACTCAGAGGTGCAGCAGATCCACAGGTGGACATATTGTCCAAGATCACCCTTGGGGTTATGGTTCGTAAAAGTATTGATTTTGTGGATCAGTAGTGGATTGGCACACAGTAAGATGGTGGGGGGAAGGTTGTGATCAGGCACTTTTCTTTTCCCCAGATTTGGAGCTTTTGAGGGGGACCAATTTGATGGCGAAGCCCTTGCAGCAAAGAGTTCTGCTTGAGCAAGTTATCTCTGCTCTATCCACACGCAGTGCTTGAGGTTGCCAACATGTCAGCAATGCCTACTCCTAAGCCTGGGGCTGCTGCGGTCGAAAACCCGAAGAAATTACCCAGAGAATACGATGCCAAGTTCTCTTCCTTGATTACATGTTATGAAAGGAAAGAATACAAACGAGGAATCAAAATAGCCGATGAGGTGCTCAAGCGCTATCCGAATCATGGAGAGACACAGGCCATGAAAGGATTGGTCCTCAATTGTATGAATAATAAGGAACAAGCTTATGAATGGGTAAAGCTGGGTCTCAAGAATGATATTCGCAGTCATGTATGTTGGCATGTGTATGGCCTCATCTACCGCTCTGATTCCAACTACAAAGAGGCCAGTAAATGCTATCTAAACGCTTTGCGAATTAACCCAAGTAATTCTAATATCTTGAGAGATTTATCCTGGCTACATATCCAACTGAGGGATTATGACCAATTCGTCAAAAATCGCCGTCGTATTCTAGAGGGGAAGCCTGGACTACGCACGAATTGGGTGGCATTGGCTATGGCTCACTATGGTGCCGGCGAATATGACATCGCTTTCAAAGTTGTCAACGAATGTAACAAAGTGCATAAGGATGAGAAGGCGATAGGCGCCTATGAGGTGAGCGAGTTTCTGCTGTTTCAGAACCGCTGCTTGGAAAAGCAAGGCTTGTACGCAGAGGCGATTGATCACTTGAATGAGATCTTGCCGAAAGTTGTAGACAAACTCTCTTATCATGTGAAGATGGGAGAAATGTTCCAACTGACAGGCCAATTCGCTGCAGCACAAGAGAAATGGCTGTCCCTGCTGCTTGGGCAGCCTGAAAACTATCAATTACACGTTGGTTTGCAAATTGCTGTGTTAGAGCTTGGTGTAGAGGACTCTAAGGCTATGTTTGCACTCAAGCATTTGGACCTGCCGTCTTCCGTTATGCAGCTAAGTGCTGAGCAGCGGGCCAAGCTGTTAGACGTCTATGACAAAGAGAGCTGCTTAAATCAAAAATTCTCCGCGACAGGCATGCGTAAGATTCGCTTCTCCTTGCTGGAAGATGATGCTATGAAAGAAAGCTTGCAGCAACATATCAAAACGTGTCTAATTAAAGGAATTCCTGCCTTGTACCAAGACATTTGTGTCCTTGCAAAAATGACGACAAAGGATGGGAACCAACAAGTGCTATGCAAGGAACCTCGCGATTTCAAAGCACATCCTATTGTGATCAGTGTCCGCAACTGGTTAGATACATATATTTCTACTTTGAAATCAACTGGCAAATTGGATGTGAGCGGAGAAATAGCGTCTCCCTCAACGCTTTTGTGGGCTCTGTTCTTGCAGTGCCACATGTGTGAGCGTTGCGGTGAATTAGAAATGGCATTAACTTATATTGATGAGTGTATCACACATACACCCACAGCAACAGATCTATACATGCGTAAGGCTAGAATCTTGAAGAAGATGGGAGATTTAGACAAAGCCGCTGCTATCGCGGACGAGGGCCGCGCCCTGGACTTACAGGACCGCTATCTGAATAACAAGGCAACAAAGTATGCATTTCGTGCAGATAAAATAAACGCAGGAAATGATCTGATGGCTATGTTTGCAAGACATGAAGGTGATCCTCAAATGTATTTGGCTGACATGCAGTGTAATTGGTATGAATTAGAGGCAGGTGAAGCTCACGCGAGACTACGGCAGTGGGGGCCTGCCTTGAAGAAATTCTATTCTGTACAGAAGCATTTTATCGATTATGTGGAGGATATGTTTGATTTTCATGGATTCTGTGTCAGAAAAACATCTCTCAGAGCTCATGCTGACTCCGTAGCCATGCAGGACACCTGTGCGTCACACCCTTTCTACCAGCGGGCATGTCGTGGGGCAATTAAGGTCATATTGCACCTGATTGACGTTCCGGATGACATCGATGGCATGGGAAACATGAACCCAAAAGACAGGAAAAAGGAAAGAGAAAGGCGGAAAAAGCAGAAGCTGAAAGATGCTAAGGCTGCGGCAGATTTACAGGCAGCAGCAGAGGAGGAAGCAAAACGATTCGGCACTTCCAAGAGCAGAGATATTCCAAAAACCGACGATGACGTTGATGGTGAAAAGCTCCTATCTCGTAATTTCCTCGAAGAAGCACAAGGGTGGGTGAGTCGGTTAATTACTGAATATAAAAATCTAGCGCCAGATACACTCGCATTGGTCATGGAAGTTTTTGTTAGAACCAGCAAGCCTCTGCAGGCTATGCGTGTAATAAGCTGTGGACTGAAGAAGTACCCGCAGCACCCTGAGCTGACGCCAGCATTAGTTCGCTTATATCTGCGTCTCACTGTCAAAGCCAGCAAATCTCAAAAAGCTATGTCCCAAAATCAGACTGTTTTGTCCGTTGTGAAAGAAGAATTCCAACAGTCTCATCTATTTGGTTCACTGTCTGTTGCAGATTATGTCACATTGTTAGTCGAGCAAGCTCACTCTGATCCCAATAGTTCCGTCGAGCAACGCCTTGGAGCCGCGCGGTGTAAGATGTTGTTAGAAGGCAATAAAGAGCAAGGTCAAGATGTGGTGTACAAATTACTCGGCACGGAAGACTTGTGGGCCGCACGTGGAGTGACTATAAAATCTCTGGATCAGGTTGTGCACACAGTAGCTAGTGTTTTTGGCATGAGTGACCTGGCGACACAATTAATCAGCAGAATGCGAGGTGAGTTCCCAATTGCTAATTGTGGTTCTTTCCGCGTTGAACATACGGCAGTAGCAACAGGTGATCTTGATTACAACTTGATGCCGGAACTTGAAGAGGTCGCTTAAGAAAGCGAGCTAGAAAGTTGGTCAAAGGCGCACGTGAATATTGGGACACCATCAACCATAAAATAGCATCATAGAATATAGTCTTATAAATACATTTTAACACCATTAAATAGTCATGTAAACATTCTGGAGGAGGTCAGATTATGAAAGATCTAGTGAAAATCAAAAGAATAGACTTCGAGCATTATATTTTACACAAGTCGGTGAGGAAGAAAGTATTACTTCGATGCTCCCTCACACATCTACACCTTCCTCCCCTTCTGCTACTGCTTCTTCAGCAGTTGACTCAGAATCAGGTTCCTTATCTGTGTCAGCTTGCTTGATTTCCAAACCATCTTTGTCCGCATCAGCTTTCTTGATCTCTGAGTCCGCTGCAGCAGCATCATCCATAGATTTTTCCAACGACAATGCTTCAGCCTCAGCTTCTAATCTTGCTTCTTCATCTAATGCAAACAATTGCTTGATTTCATGAGGACTCATTTTGGGTTCTTTTAAGCTGTTTCGGTTCGGGGAGTCGCCATCACCCAGACTTTCCCTCCGCCGCTCGAGAGTTTCCATCGCCTCTAAGGGACTTGTAATACCATCAATGATGTCAGAATCTTCTTGATTATCTTTGTCAAAGAAGATAGTATTTGATAAAGATGAGCGATTGTTTGGACTCATGTACGATGCAGGCCCTCCAGGCGCCTTGCCGATATCCCTGCCCTCGCCGCTTGAACGTGAAGTGTCCCCGTGGCTGCGGTCAGGGGACAATGATTCCAAGTCGTTTGATAGATCCAAACTAGAATGAGAATATGTTGATTCGTCTCCATCTTGCCCTTCTGACCAGCTACATTCGTCGTAAAAACCCAGGTTCTTGGCGAAATTGCTGCCGTGTTCCAACCCGCCCTCGTTGTCACACTGAGGTTCCGAGTCTGACATGAGGCTCATCAGAGACGACACATTGTGCTGCGGCTTGATGTCAGTCACTTGTATGCCCATACCAAATCTATGTTGTTCCTCTGTGGCTGATATTAATTTGGGTAAGAATTCGTTCCACTTGGGGCTCGTTGCCAATAAATGAGAGATGAAGGAGTTGGGCGGCTGGGAACCTGCTTGCAATCGTACAGCGTGAGAGCAATTCATAACCAAACAACGTACGACAAATAGACTTTTCAGCTCTTGTGATGCATCTCTTGGTGGATTATAATATACTGTGCCTTCTCCTTGGGTCACTTTACCTGCGGAATCTAACTTGAAGGGGATTTCTAAGAAAGAATCCATGAGAAATTGCAGAAAATTTCCTTCATGGAATAAGCGATGCTGATGCTGTTCTTGGTTTTGGCGCAACACAGCAAAGACGAGACGATAGAATAAAGATTGGTACGTGTTGTTATAAGCATATTGGATGCACCATTTCAACAACAAGCGCCATACGCTTGCAGTGATGTGATTCGCCATGGTTTCATCGCTCTCAATCAATATTACCACCAACTCCACGAGGCTGATCCGCATCGTAGTGAACGGCTCCTGCACTTCATACGTGCCAAACTTCACTGGGCCTTCTGGAATTTTAGTCTTTCTAGGATCTTGACTGTTTCTCACTTCGGAGGGACTGTATGTCGCAAGAGCGTTAATAATGACCGGTAAATTCTGACCCACAATCTCGATAATACGTTCTCTGATGGCAAATAATTGATTAGGAACAGCCGTAGGCTGAGCCACACCGCCTTGTGGGTTGTTCATCATGCACATAATTTCAGGATCAGCAGCTCTTCGCAATAAGAAATACAGAATTTTGGATGAATGCTGCCTTTTGTACTCTTCCGCTTTCGGGTCAGAAACACAGTTCACCAGCATATTCAGCAACTCAGGCGTCTCCACAATCGGTTGCAACAAAACCGCACCAATATCTTCCAAGCTTAGCTTCTCAACGCATTCTTGGAAAAGTTGACTCGCATATAAAGAATGGCTTTCTGCATCCACATAAGCACCTGTATAGCACTTTTCCTCGGGAGAAATCACGATTTCAACCACCTTGGTTAGGAAGTTCCACTCGTCCATGTGCTTGATGAACTCCAGTCTGTATGGCTCACAAGCAGTGTAAAGCGGTGATGTGCGCGATATAGGGCTGAGTCCAACAATCATCACAACCAGCTCGGAAATAGGCGCATAGCCTATATATCGCAACATGTTGGCCATGCGCGTCGTGACTTGGCCGTCCGAGCACAAGGCTTCGAACACGTCCGTCGGATAATAACGTGCAAAGAGCTCACATACTCGATAGGCATGGAAGAAGGACCCTGCTGAACCGTCCTCGAAAATGCGCAAGATGAGACGGGTCACTAATGCAGCCCTCTTGCTGAGAAAATCAATCAACCCCTCACTCGGCTCGTCTGATGTGATCAGCATCATTGTTTTGTACGCCATCTTTAGCTCTTCGGAGTGGGGGTCAACGGGGCTTGGGCGTAGTCCTTCTTCGCCAATTTGCGTAATATATCCTACAAGAGCTTCGCAGGCATCTTCTTGAACTAAGAATTCAACCATGGGAGAAGAAATTGTAGGTTCATCTAACTCCAACATCTTCCTAATTAAAGGCTTATTCCTTGATATTTTCCAGGAAGGATCAATAATATCTATTGTTTCCGCTTTTAACGCTTCCAGATCTTCTATTGTGACGATCTTTGGTACAAGTTCAGTATGATGTCTCTCTTGCTCTATGTCCTCGCCCTCCGACTCACTATCAATGAGGTAATCATCATCCATGTCGCCCATGTACTACAAACTAAAGTGTACGAGCGGTTCAAGAGAAGAAATTAGTGCTACAATGCTTCTCAACCGCAAACGCGTGTATTCTTCACGACAATTTTGCATCGATTTTTCGTACAGACGGTCGACGCGCTTGGCAACTCGAAGATTACGACATGGTGAGTCCAGATACTTATAGTATGGAATGCATCTAGAGCCTTTAGTTGCGACTCTGGCACATTTACGCTAGGATACAAGATATATCGCCGTGTGACACGAAACAAAGGTCATACTTTGATAAAGAGATCAGGGTGTGATGAGCCTGCTAGAAGAATTTGAAAGCAGCGTGGAAAGCGCTTGGGTACGTCATGAGTGTAAGTACGATACCCTTTGTGACTTCCTTCCAGTGCATTGCTCCATGTTGAAGCCACTGCGACATGAAACTCATCATCAATATGCCATGCAGTACGTAGCAGATCGCAGAACATTTAGAAAGGATCTGATCAGCATGCAGCTTAATATGCAATGTAATGCAGATCTCACCAACATAGATCAGCTAGAGTCGCGCAAACGAAAGCGTGCTTCAACTGAAACTGAAGACGAATGTGTATGTTCTGCTGAGCAACTTGCAGCCAACTTGACTGCATTCGCATCTCTTGAAATTCAACAAAAGCTCAGTAAATACGCTCATTTATACAGGTGTCTGTTTGACAGTTTAGAGGTATATAAAGGACGGTTGCTCAACTCCAATGTAGACCTTGCAGCAGCTGCCGAAGGCTCGCTTCAGCTGCCCCTAACAGTGGAGGTATCTGACGTTATCGAGCTGCAACTGGTTAATAAATTACAGGAGAATGCACAAGTATCAGTAGACATGATTAAAGTCCTGGGCGAAGAGCAATTGCCACTGATCATTGGGTAGTTTAGCGCGTGATATATACTTGTAAAAATGTAAAACATGTTAAACATGTAAACAGTAAACAGTTTTTCTGTGATTAACCTTATTATGTCGTTCTCCCCTATGTCTTAATGATTACAATCCTTCCCATGCACATGTTCAGGTTCATGTCCAAGCAAGTCATCATCCGCCCCATAATGCTCTATTTCTTCGTCTTGGAATGGTTTCTTCGTCACAGGGCGCGATGCCCCTTGCCCAGCCCCACCTTCGAATGGTGCATGCGCTTCTCGCTGGATCGATTCTTCAATATTCGTCAAACCGGATTGGTTTTCAACCGGATCATCATCCCACACAGCTTTAAACGCAGCCTTCTTCTCTCCAAATTGCTCGTAGGCGGCTTCTACAGTGCCATCTTGACCAATTTTGACCTTGTGCACCTCACATCCCAAGTCACGCAATGCAGCATACGCTTCATCCACAGCTTCTTGCAGTCTGCCTGCAGCACGTAATACATCTTCTGCTCCTGCATCCAGCATATTCGATCTTAAATCAGTGCATCTGGCAGCAATATTGCGCATACACAGAGCGCATTGTCGCTGGAAAGCTCCATTCATGGGGTGTTTTCTCATGCCCTTAACCAATATCTCAATAGCACCAGTTTCAGCAATTTTATATGAATTCTGGGGAGATCTTAGACTCATTGCTGCAAGACATGCAGCACCATGTTCCATCAGAGTCCTGTCGGCTGAATGCTGCTCTTTCGACATTGCGTTGACGCACAGCCTCATGGAGCCATCTGCCACTAATCTATCTTTTCTTATATCATCCGCACACAAATTTCGCATGAATCCTAAGCAATTACGTGTTAATGAGCTTTCTGCTTGAGGAAAAGCCAAGATTTTAGCAGGGAGAGTCATAGCGCCGTGTAATGCCATCGTCTTGACAGCATCTTCAGTTGTAATCAAAGTCTTTGCGGCCGCTAATGCTTGTCCTGCAAGCGTAGGAACTGTGGCAAATACTGCTGCAGAGGTCATTAATGCGCTGACAAGCCCAGGATAGGCAAGAAAAAACTTGCCATTATCCATTGCACAAGACATTTCTCTTCTTATGTCGTCGTGAACACACATACCCTTGAGCACAACGCAAGCATCACTCACAATGTTGGACCACCATAGTCCCGTGGCAAGAGTTTCCTTCACTGCTGATGGCGCCCAGGTCACAATAATAGTTGCAATACAATCCATGGTACCTGTGCGAGCTAGCATGTTCTTGTTATTTTCGCTTTTCGCCACTGCACGTGCCAGCGCTAAACTGTGTCGCAGTACCAAACGTGACTTCTCGCGCGCGTCCGCACTAGCCTCGTCCTCAGGCAATGCTTGCAAACGCTGTAATTGAGCAGATAGGATCTTGCTTAAGCGCACACTTCCCCCAGGTTCGAAGAAATCTCTTAATTCCTCGCTGGCCTTGGACAAATTGGCCAACAAGGATTCTGCCTCTGTCAGCACCTCGGGCACCATATCAGGCGACAGGAGCTCCAATAGGCTATTTATGCCTGTAGGATTCATCATCTCACGATTTCGTACATACTGCTCACATGCTGCGTCACACATGATACCAATACTCTTGAGAACTTCTACCTGTTGCTCTACAGAGTACTGTTGAATTGTGCTGTTAATTTTGGCATCGAAGACGTCGTTATTAGTCGCGAAGGTCTTTAATGCAGCCATAGCAGCTTCCATTTCGGCTCTCCCGATGCCACCAGAAGTGTCGATGTTTCTCAAATCAACTCCTTGTGATGTGAATTGCTTGACAGCTTCTGCTAAAGCAGCTGCTGGCTCCATTTCGAAGTCTTCCACATTCTCCGTCACTACTTCGTCAAACGTCTCCTGAGAGATCCTTTTCTTGCCACCTGCGACCATTGCACTCATGTTCTGAGTCTGCTCCGAAAATGACTAGTGTTGAAGTAACTGTGTTTCGAATTAAGAAGAAGTCCCAAAAGGACGGGACAAAGGAACACATGTCGGGCGAAAGAAATACCCAAACGTGGTACATGTAAAAAAATGAAAAGTTTCTGAGAAGCGCTTGTGTGGTTGGTACGTATTTCCAGAATGCAATTACTCGTGGTCCACTGGTAAATTTTATTATCTTGCTGAACTCATTTTTTTAACATCCTTTCTTCTTTTTCCTGCATGAAAACACACTTTTAATCACCGAATCTTCACTGCTGCATCCTTGCAGTCTACTTTTAAATGCAAACTCCGGATATCTAAAATGGAAACCCTTCTAGAAGATACCCGTCGTCTTTTACGAGTGGAGCCAGAAGTGGCCCAGTCACCTTATAAGCTTCCTGTCGCATCCACAAGACCTGCTGCTGCACCCAAAACAGCCTACCTTGTAGCAAGTGGAGATTTGCGTGAGAGAGCCAATACCGCCGGCTGGCCTGCCCAATCTAAAATGGAAGCTGATCTGACTGCAGCATTGAAGACGATGGGATGGACTGTGATCCGTGGCAACCCAGTGGACCCAGTGACCAAGCACGGCTTCATCAGCAGTCAACGCATGGGCATGGAAGTGTTCAAAAACATTCCCGAGGACTCTCCATTGATTGTTGCTGAAGCCGTGTGGCAATACAGTCACCATGTGCTATCTGGCCTGCGTTCGCACAAGGGTCCCATTCTCACAGTCGCAAATTTCGAGGGCGGCAAGCCGGGTTTGGTTGGACTCTTGGGGCTAAACGGCGGACTCACCAAGATGGACAAAGACTTCTCCACCATCTGGAGTGTGGATTTCAAAGACAAGTGGTTTTTGGACGGCCTGAAAAGCTGGACGGAGACAGGGAAGATTGTACATGATGTGAGTCATGTGCAGGACCTGTTGCCTGGATCCTCCCTGCCAGACTCACCCGAGAAAGCCTTGGGCGAGTCTCTGGCCGTGCAGATGCAGAAGGACAAGGCTATCATCGGGATCTTTGATGAAGGCTGCATGGGTATGTACAATGCCATTATTGATGACGAACTCATGAATCCCCTGGGCATTTACAAGGAACGCTTGTCACAAAGTGCGCTTTGGGCGGAAATGCTTACTGTGCCAGATGAGGAGGCTGATGCCATTGGTGCTTGGTTAGAGGCGAAAGGCATGAAATTCAAGCTGGGTACTGATGAAAAGACTGAATTGACCACAGCTCAGTTGAAATGGCAGTACAAGATGTATATCGCTGCTTTACGCATCGGCGATGATTTTGGACTTGACGCCGTGGGTATCCAGTATCAACAAGGTTTAAAGGACCTGTCCCCTGCGTCGGACCTCGTAGAAGGTATTCTCAACAATGTCGAACGTCCACCAGTTAAATCGCGCGATGGTAAGCGTATTTTACGTGATGGCCACGCCTTCCCGCACTTCAACGAAGTTGACGAAGGTGAGGCGATTGACCAGCTTGTCACCGAACGCATTTGGCTGGCCATGGGCCTGGACCCTGCGACCACTTTGCACGATGTGCGTTGGGGTGAAGATTTCGATGGGAAGTTTGTATGGTTGTTAGAAATCTCTGGGTCTGTGCCACCATCACATTTAACTGGAGGATATGCTGGCGCACAGGGTTGGAGACAGAATCCAGTATATTTCCCGCTGGGCGGCTCTACTATTAAGGGTGTTTCTAAGCCCGGAGAAGTGGTGTGGTCTCGTGTGTACATTGCTCATGGAGCCTTGCATGTTGATCTTGGTCGTGTCACTGCAGTAACTTTACCTGCAGCGGAAACTGAACGCAGATGGCAAGCTACCAATCCCGAGTGGCCTGTCATGCACGCATTGATCCATGGTGTCACGCGCGATCAGTTTATGGGGCGCCACAGAGCAAATCACTTGAATGTTGCCTATGCTCCTGATGCTGGTACTGCGGACAAGGCTATGATGGCCAAGGCCGCTATGTTTCAAAAGCTAGGAGTGGAAGTGCATTTTGTGGGCGTGACGGTGGCCGCTGCCGCGTCCGCGGCATTCTACTATCAGATGGGCATGGTCCTGCTGGCCATTGTCGTGCTGTACCGCATGACTCAGAAAAAGAAGGCTGGCGGTCATAAGAACAAGGAGTAAGTTGATATGTCCGTCTGTGGTCGATTGCTGTGCATACACAAGCGGCTCACATCAATTCCCCCTACAGCCCAAGGGCTTGATGAGGCGTACACTATTGTTGTACAGCTGAGTTTATTTCGAGTTTATATGAGCCAAATAGTAAGAAAAGAAATCCATATAAACTGCTTCTTACATCATTCATACAACTTGATAAATATTATTCGGGTGTGTGTTGTTGCTCTCTATTTTTAAATTATCTACTTCTAGAGCACCACTATGAGTTGTTCCGTGAACATGAGCATCTTTAAAACTTTTATTCCTCTTACGTCTATCGCTCTACCAATCATCATCCGTCAGGGCGAAAACGTCGTAACTTCCGCTTGCGGGTGCGTGTGCGTGTGTCTGCGCGTGTGCAGGGGGGGGGGCTGAAATAGAAATAGGCACTGGCAGCGTCTGCGTTGAAGGGATTGCTTTACTTTCTTCCTTCTGTGCTGCTCCTTCTCCTCCTACCAGTATGTCCATATCCACGCCCCATACGTCACCATCCTCCGCATCGCTTGTGGCCACGAATGCAGGTATAACTGCTGGTGCGTGAGGAAAATTCTCTTCTAGCTTAAGTCTTTTTCTTGACTTTAACACATTGGCCCCGTCCTCTTCCTTGATGTTGTGGGTGTGAGCCGCAT
>JACKZZ010006049.1_pt1 | contig 19749 bp, 3 predicted proteins | sample 8027871 | NCBI WGS metagenome assembly JACKZZ01 (sample SAMN15724774, study PRJNA655200) | protist metagenome | isolation source: fluorescence activated cell sorting (FACS) single amplified genomes of... | place: USA: West Boothbay Harbor, Gulf of Maine | collected 2000-07-19
AGGCGCAGGAAGGGAGCTCAGATAGCTTAATTACAAAGGTAGACAAGAACAGACCTAGTGCCGTTGTCGCCTGGGATAGATCTGCTCGAGTGCCACATGATGAAGACGCACTGAAAAGTCATGCTAAAAGGAGTCACTGGCTAAAAGAGTCAGACGATCAGGCCCGTCAAGGTCTTGTCATCGAAAGAAGCTCGAGTGCTACACGGAAATTTATTTCACTCCAAGGAGTAGACAGATTTGGTAATATACCGCAGCTCTCATTGCTCGGTAATGGTCCTGACGATTATACACTCTTGTCAAGCCCAATGATGCAATCTTTTGATAAGAGGGAATATCCTTGGAAAATCCTTGATACCAAACTGGTAAAACGAATGATGATTGATAACGGTGATTTGTCAAGTGACATACTAGATAAATTAAAAATTAAATTTGACCGCGGGAGTTGTTTTATGTATGAAGATAATACAGATTTCCTGCGCCTCGTGCTGTCTATGTTTCTAAGTGATATTGACTCTTTCGAGCTCGAAAGAAAGCCACTGTGGTTTGCAATAAAACAATTTGTTCGATTTTATAGACGAAATTTTGTGCATGCATCTGGATATGGACATTTATCAAGGTCAAAAAAGCAGGCCGGCACTGTAGTTGCGAGTTCTAATACTTGTCAAATGTGTTACAAAGAGCCTCGGGAATCTAACACTATCCTTAAAATTGAAGGGTACACTAAAACGGATGAACAATACAATATATGTGACTCACTTTGTGCTTTTACCTCTCCTATTGGAGACATAAGTTATAAAATTGATGGTGCGTCTAGAGAGTGCAATCGAAACAAAGGTTATGCCAGTGTCAAACCTGCAATATACGCAGATGATCAGACATTTTCTAATGATTTTTCTTATCAACTTGATAATATGGTGTCATGCCAAGCACAAGGCAGTCCTGGATTTTTGGACAAACGAGATCTATTACTTCATTATTATGAGAGAACAGGTAAGTTTCCAGATGATCCTAAATATTTGGGATTAAATGGCGTTAATGCACTGTTTAATAGTTTTAGTAACAATATGGAGCCGATCATATATCTTGCATGGAGGAATCATCCTGGTTATAGATTTTTTGAAAATGCAGCACGATCGGGTTGGGTCACAGGCTCTCATATGAATAATGCTGCTAAGCTCAGCGGAAAAAGCACAGGTGAATTAGTGAATACTAAATCCAATTTGAGTCTTTACCACAGAAGAGTGTTTGTCGGGAGCTCATCTTCCATTTTATGGGACTCCATTCTCTATCTGTATTCGCAGACAGACGGTCGCTTTCCAGATTGGAGTAAACTGAGCAGCAAAGAATCAGATACTTTTGTTTTATCTCGTGGCTTAGAACGTCTTATATTCCGCCATCCAGAAGCTGTAATAAACGAGCTGAGTACCTCACCTCGCTCTGCTGCTAGACTCTTAGAACTTGTATTATTTCAAGTAGGTGCGCTCTATCCCCCCCCTGTAGACAGCGATGGGAGTGCGACCGAAAGCTCTAAACGCAGCAATGATAATTCTTCTAGCCCCAAAACGGCAAGGCTAAAATCAGCTGACGCTGCCGCTGCACATTATCAAGAAGAAGATGCTATTTTACTCTGCTATTTGATGGTTAAGATATACAATTTATGGTGTGAGTTTGATCTATCAAACGATTCTAATGACAATGTGAGACTGATGGCCTCACCGGGCTTCGATAACTATTATCGTGACTTACAACTAGCTAAAAGAGCAACATTTTTTTTTAAGGAACTGATTGATATTGTAAGAAAAGCACTCCTATCTGCTATTGCATTGCGGATACAGTATGCAGGATTGATTCTGCTATACAGCTTTTCCGCTGAGTTATCTAAGATGGCTGTACTCGAAGATGCGAGAGTTTTAAGGTATGGTCGACCTTTTGATATTGGCTCAATCGCCTCCGGTTTTGTGCAGAGAGACCCCGAGTGTGTGAGCTCAGACAACATAAGTAAGGAGCTAAATTTCAGAATTCTAAAGGCGATGGGTCCATGTAAATCTGAGCGTGACGCTTGGCTCAAAAATGTTTATCTTCCAGATGGGGTTATACTTGGTGATGATTCAACAGATTTTGTCTCTAGCCTTCTACCAGTTTTGGCGTCTGATATGTCGACCATTGAGATTTCCACAAGTGCGAGAGAATCAGGAAAAAAGTTTTTGGCTCTCAGTGATCGACAAATAGATCACCTCCATAAAGTACGCGTGAGAGCTATCTCAGATATCTTACACTATTCTGTATCAACCCTAACGCACAACGTGCATGTTTCGAAAGGTCAAGAAATTCTACATTCATCGCTCAAAATACTGCACGAAAAGTTATCTGCATACCAAGGTTTCTTATTAGATAGTAAACTCTCCAAACTTATGGGTAATAAGAATCTTCGAGCTGAGATTATCACTTGTACTGAAATACAAAACTCAGAAGGAGTTGAGCAGTGTAGTCGTATTCAAAGCGACGCGCTCGTGCTAGATCTTGCGTTCATTGTGGATGCCTCAACTGGCAAAAGATCTTTATATGGTGCATATTGGAAAGGACAATGGAGTCCAAGTAGTGCACGAACTACAGCAGCTTTAGATAATGACTTATCATCAGGTAACATATCTCATAATAGTCAAAGATATAGAATAAATGGTATTGGCGAGCAAGACAATGGCAATGACGGAAGCACTATGATCAATGTGTGGTTTAATCTCTTAGCAAAGCAGATTCCAGGCTGCGGAGACATAACCGGAAAACTTTCACTTCCAGGCAAACTTGAAAGCATATCATCTGATTTTCAACCTGAGAAAGATACCTGGTACAGGACTTCTACTCTCATCACAAAGATAAAGTCGAAAGTCTTTACCGACTGGCTAAGTCAGGCATACAAGATGTTAGATGAACCAAATGCTGGTGGAAAAAATGAGAATATATTGCATTTGCACCAGCAACTCAAATTGAAAAGGCTAGATAGTGATAAAGTATGCACTTTTAAACTTGAAAAAATCACTGAATTTGGTACTATGGAGCCTATCACTGAATTTGGTACTATGAGCACTGAAAAAAGGTTTGAAGTTAATTTTGGATTGATATTTGAGGACACTGGACCAGCGCCTAAGAGAGGAACAGTTAGAACAAGTATTCTGCTAACAGACTGTTTGTCCTGTCGGATATCTCTTCATAGCCGTAGGTATATGGATGATTTTTTCTATAGAGGACACTATCTAACCGGCAAGCTACTTAGTTTTTCACGGCCTGTTGATGTGTCTCAGTTTAATGGATTTCAGATTTATATCAATGATAAGTGCGTGGTAGAGACTATAAAGCATGTACAATCGGAGACAGAATACAAAGAACTGCTAATCACCATGGATAGATATTTTTCTGATCAACAAAATGAATATCCATTTAGCATAGAAAAAGACAAAAGCGTTCTCGACATTGAGTCAACAGATTCAAATTCACCACATCTGTGTGATCCCTTCAAAGGCGTCAAAAAAACAAATTTCAGTATAAATGAAAAAACAAAGAAATCAGTCGGCACCATATATGTCATCCAATTGGGTGATGATCCTAATTTTCCAGAGTTATTTGGTCATGAACGCATTAGTACGTATGTAGCCAAACATGAAAACAGTTTAACGAGACATATCTCCTCGAAGATATTCATCGAGTTTAGATATACGAAATCGATTCTGGAAAAAATTGATTCACTTCGAGTTCTTAAAGACGTAAGTTCAGATGATGAGAGCGTCAGTCTAAGTCATGACATTGTGCTTGAAGGTCTTAAGAAAGTAGTGAAAATTTTGCGTGATGATGCAAATCATAGAACTATAAATTGGGAGGACTCGGATTACTACACCGCTACTCAAGCACATCTGACGTACAGTCCGTATACTAAAAAGTACAGTTTATATTTTTTTAAATTGGAACATGGTTCAGCAATGGTACCGCTAGATTCTAATACAAGTCCGGTTCTCTTCACTGATGAAGCCATAGTAAAAGAGATATTATTGAGAATACCTACTTACCCTATTGACTGTTCCGGAGCAAAAGACAACATACATATGCTGCACACTACTTATAATATATCGACAGACATCGACGAACGGCGACTCTCTCTATCTCTGCCCGGGCATGATTATGATTTTGAGCTGCACATACGTAGTATTCCAGATTCTTATCAGATACAGTTGTCCAGCCGGAATAATAAGGGGAGCGCTGCTGCAGCGGCTTCCATCAATATTAGATCCCGTAAATTGGCATCCCTAACAACTTTGGTAACTGAGCCGAATATAGATAAATCTACTGAAGCAGATTTCTTCAACCTTTACCAGTCGTTCTCTGACCAATCTGAGCGAGTAAAATGTCGGATTCTGATAGAGGATAGTGATGGTGGTAATACTGTTACAAGTACATATGAAAGTGCTGCTGCACCACAGAGAGCTGTGATAGCAAGGGATAAGCCGAATGGAGGATTAAGGCTCCTATGGAAAATATCAAAACTGCCTGACAATAATGATGCGTGTGTTCAGAGATGGAGGAATCCACCACAGCTGCCTGGATATTCTGGTCAAAAATTGTGTCTTGTCTTACCATCTGAGGCATACTTTGAAGAGGGGTACAGGCACAACATTTTTAATAGATTGGCAAACAATCTGGCTCTCCAATCCTACATCGACACATATAAAGGAGCAGACACTACTAACTTTGACTCAAGAAATATGCTGTTCTGGGGGCCTTTGAAGTCTGGTAGTGTTCATGCTGTCGATGCATCTGTGAAAGTAGTTGAGTTACCGCTACGACTTGCTGACGTACTATCTAAAAACTTAACACTAGTTCTCGAAAGGGTGGAATCCGAGCCAAATTCTGCCGCGAATTTACATCTACAGTGGCATCACCCTCTACTAGGGAAATTTGGTGTGACACTATCAAGAGAATATGATGATGAGCTTACTAGTACTAGTAGCAGAGTTGGTGTGACTTCAGAGAATCAAGATGAGGATGAATCATACATGAGAGTTTGGAATGCAATAATAGGTTTGAAAGGTTTGGGCTATATCAAATTACGAAAAAAGTCTGATGAGTCGGATTCTCATATAAATGATATATATCTATTGATTAGAGTACGCTCGTTACCAGGAGTTCGACTTCTAAAGATTGATTCGTCAGAACAAGTGACAGAAACGGAAGAATCTATAGCAGGACTAGCATCCACACTAAAATCTGAGCAGCGACATCATATGTCTTACGCTATACAAAAGGAAACATCTAGTAATGATGATTACAAACTGCTTGAGTATCCATTTAAACATGAAAATATCGATATTAGTTCAGATTCTACAGTGCAAACAACTGTTATCGCGCAAGATCGCATACCATCCGTCCGTACTGAGATCTGGAATCAATACACTTTTAATGATGAAGATGATGCAAGGTCTACCTCCCACACTTCCATAGATTCTAAGAAGCTTTTAGCAGGATTTGTCTGTCTTTTCAAGGTCGTAGTCTCTTTACATAATGAGCTTCCCTTTCTCCTGCCTGTCAAGACACATGAAGTGGATAGCGATAGTTCTGATGACATACAGTCAAATTTATGTCTACTTTATTCAATTTATCTTTCTCTTCATAATACACTACGTTCAGGATCAGGTATAGTACTCTCAGCTATCAAAAAATTGAGCTGGGTCAATCGGCTTCCATCATCAGAAGAGCTAGTAATTGTTGATTGGATCTTAGATAGCACGGGTGAGAGTCCTACAGTAACACCTACTACCTATCTCAAGGTAACGGAAGAGGAGCAGTCGTCAATACTTGTTTTGATAGGTAAATTATTGCGAGTATTTGAGAGCGTAATAGAACCTGATTCTAAGAGCGGTAGTCTATTGCAGAAATATTGTGAAACATTTTTGTCTAGGCTAGAGAAGTTGATAGGGACAGATGTACAGTCGTCTATTGATATAGATGACTTTTTCAAAACCCCTCTAGAATTTATATATCATACTTCGAACTGTCTCTCTGCAACCACTTCAGGATGGCCCATCACAGTAGGATCTTCTAGAAATACAGCTGGAATTGGATATACAGTTAATAATAATCTGGGACTGCAGAATAATATTCGCTATTACATATATAACAAGATGATTGCGAAAAAGAATTTATTGATCACTGATGTAGAAAGAACTCTATTTGAGCATCTCTCTGCTACATATAGGGGTAGTGACGACAAGACGTTATATTTAGGTACAGATTTTATCAATTATACTTGCCCTCATCTAATTGACGAAATTTTTGGACGCGATTCAGTGAAAGAGAGATGGCCTTCGAGTGATACTGGTGAAAGAACTGAAAAGACAATTCCTACTAGTATTGAACTTGAAGAATGGTATAGTCACTCATACAATACTTCTCCATTTTTACAAAGTCGTACTCTAGATCTTACTTTATTACAATGGTGCGACCAGATTGATCTCACGAAAAAAGATCGTGACCCATCCGATGTCAATGATCGTTCCTACCGCAATCTCGATATTGTTGGTTTAATAGATTCAGAAGGTGCTAATTTAGCAAGTGTAGGAGAATATAAACAAATACAGGACAGCAACATATTTGAGTTTCATCATAAAAAACCAATACGTTCAATGAACACATATTCGGTTCAACGATCTGAAGCTGAAAGAGGAGATTCAGTCTATTCTGATGATGTGCTTTATCGATTAGAATTGGATCGTGATTCAAAAGGTGAAACTATATGGCATAGAGGTCTGATAAAAGTTACATTTTTCAACGAAAATAGAGTTTGCTCTCTATTTAGCAAATCGTATCGCGAAGACACTAAGACTTCGAAAAATGTTGGACACAAGCGTTACAGATATATGAATCCTGGTAATCCAGATACTTTCCACTATGTCGATTTTTTCATACCAGCTAATATATCTAATGATACTGTGATTTCCAAAATTATGATTCGGGTTTTCGATCCTGTTGGTCAAAAGAAACACAGATGGCAATCTAATTTTTTAGGAGACAGATATGAATCTGAGAACTATCAAAAGCCAAGAAATAGTGCTGTGAAAATAACGAAAACACATCCTTTTTCCGGCCTAAAAAATCAGCCAAAATCCTCTCATGTTAACTTGTATAAATTTTGGCTATACCTCCTGGAAGTTGCAAATTTATCAGCAAGTGATAAAGATTATAGATTCAGTAAGATTAGCGATCTACTTGGAAAGGATGATAAAGTATTGCCGAGCGAGGTGTTCTCATCTCGAGGTAGTTATTTTCTTGATGAGCCAACCGACGACATACTTTTAGAAAAAAAGGGTGGTGATATCAACCAGCCGAGTTCTGAATCTAGGGCTACACTTGAAGAGTTGAGGTTAGATATTTTGAAGCAATGGTATTTGGAATCAGCTAAGCCTACCGAATCTGAGAAAGATTCTTCGCAGACAGCTGGAGGTGAGTTGAGTGCTGATCAAAATAAAAATCATATCTCGGTTTCAATTTATTCTAAAGAAGATCTAAGCACAGTATATGATATAGTTATGAAGACATTTACCTCAGGCGATTGCATCCAATGTAAGAATACGCGGAGAGCTGCTCTATTGTGGCTTCTACGCCTGAGAGAAGAGCAAGGATTACTATCCGCTGAATCTAGCGCTATCACCGAAGGTCGTGAAGTACTATGTGATGAAGATATAGAAACTTCTTTAGAGAAAGATGGAAAAATCGGTGTAGCTACTATTAATGATGTGATTACTTCTTCGCTGAGATGGACATCGACATTGTTATTCGAAATGATAGTATTGCAAAGAGCACGCACACATCAGCCAGGTGTATTAGTCTGTGCTACACTTGTATTGAGGGATTCCAGGGAAGACATTCAGAATCTCACTGAGCTTGGAAGTGTCGGATATAACTCAGAGGTCAGAATTTTCTTTGAGTCGAATAAAGAGTACACGCAAAATAAAAGATATAGACTATACAAAATGATGCCAAATCCTTCGGAAGAGCGAACTGATGGTGTCTTGCTAAAATCCACTAACGGTAGTGGCGGACGGCTGCTCCTGAGTAATGAGATGCTCGCGCACTTTATGGAGCGGTATTTTCTGATAATCGTTGCTTGTGCCTGTGAAGTGTTCTAGTATGTTTTGAGCGACCAGCTGAGGCAGGTTAATATGTATCGTCTCTAGTCTTTATGTCCCGCTCTCTGGAGCCGCAGAAACGCTGCTGGCCGACATACCAGTATTCACCCATGACTTTGACAGTGTATCCAGGTTGATACGCTGCGATGAAATTAATTTGACCCGTCGTCATCTAAGCCTCCAAGACATGGTGAGGCGACGGTGACGCAGCATTTAGACATTTGAGAATGACTACCAGGACAGCGCCAAGCCTCTCCCTCAACGGGAGACCTCGACACACGTCAGACGTTCTGCCACAAGTCCAACCGCCGAAAGAAGCCCAGAAGAGATGACCAGAAAACCCAAATCCGAGCTCGACACTTTTTCAGAGCCAAGCAGATCGCGAAGATAGCCTAAAGAGACACCCAAGAACTCTCTGATGGCACGCTATCAGAACAAACATCAGATTTCAAATACTGGAGACAAGAGATTCTACTCCCTGCCGACCAAGCCCCACCCTAGAGGGGTCTTGAGAGCGTCTCTCACGAGAAATATTTGTTTCTTCCGGGGTCTCATAGAGAAAGCCAGGTCGGTAGACAGGGGCCTCGCCTTCGACATCGCCAGCAGGTTCAACCTCATCGGCGAGCAGCCCAACCTCGGACTCTGGGCAGAGCGCCCAGAATACCGAGGCCCGGCGAAAACGAACCCAAGCGAGTGGCTAAACCAAGACCTATCCCAGAAAACCCATCCGAAGCCAGTATGGGCGGATAAGCTCATCCCACGCACGGTACTTACTGGAATCGATGGAGAGAGATACAGAGCTGGGGAGGCTCGCACCAACTGCCAAAGAAGGCCTCTCACTCATCCCACTCTTAGCGTGAGGAGTCGCGTAAGGAGAGGGGGGATTGCCCAAAGCACGTCAGCCCAACGAGGGGCGAGAAAAGAACGAGCACGATGGTATGCCAGAAAAAACCCAACTCAAAGGCATCCGACCTACTAGAATGGACCTGTACCAGTGCAGTGTGGGGCGGAGGGTGGCGCCGCCGCGGCGGCATCTACCCAGGCGATAAAAGATCTCCACAGCCGCATCATAGAGAGAGAAAGAGCCACGGCAAGAGGGCTCGCCAAAGTATAGAATGCCGCGAAACCCTCTGACAAGTCGGAGACTCCAGACTCGCCTCAGGGCACCAAAGCCGCCAATGGCACAAGGTCCAACCCAACTACTAAGGCCGCGAACACCGACAGCATCTCGGCGAGAGCAGAGACCGTGAATAAGCGAGTGGGCCCCAGCTGTAACAGGCCGGGTACTACGCCAGTGCTTGTCACGAGAGACTGGGGGAGAGCATAATTCCAAGTGGGAGCTGAAAACCCAGAGCACTCGCCGACCCGCGTTTGGTACCAGGAGACGGGGCAACGGAAGCTCCCCCTCTCCTGTGTCCCAGACAGGCTGGGTAGTCTATCGGTACCGAGCTGATGCCGGATAGCCGAGTTCGCCATGGCCATGATGAGAGAACTCTACGTCGTTGCTCTCACATGCAAAGACGGTGTAGCCCTGATCCCACTTCCAGAGGATGGACCCGAAGCCTCCCAGGCTCTCGACTTCCCGAGCGAGTCGCTCGGTTTGGAAATTTCACCCAAGACATACTCGCACGGCTCAACCAGATCAGACTCAGAGATTCGCATTCTAGGACTCCTCATTTCGGAATCCGAAGGAGCAACCGCAGTGAGACTACCGCAGCCGAAACTGGATCATATGATCAGTGAGCCCAAAATTCTGGACAGGAGGGCATCGGAGTGCGAGCAGCCAGAAGACGCCCATCTCAATTAAGTACAAAGACCTCGCGTCGTTGGCTGGGAGTGCAAACTACCTGGTGTGCTCGTAGGTAGGTAGGGCGGGAGCACAGTGACAACTCCTCCGAAACGTCTGCCTCTGTCTCTCAGAAGACTATCTCGACAAGACTTGGATAGCCAACAGAACAGCGAGAAAAACGGACCTTCTACAACACTCCCAGACTCGGTAAAAGTCACAGTCCAATGAAAAAGCCCCTAAAAGCCGGGAGCGCCAAACGTCTATGGCTCTACACCGATTCCTCCTCCCACGGGAGTCGAGGTGGGGAGCCCATGCTGGGCTTTGTCCTGGTAGACGAGAACGGGGACTTTTTCCACTCCATCTCCATCGAAATGCAGGAAGGGACGGACATCGGCTATCACGAGGCCATGGCGGCTCTGCTGACAGTATAATCAATCCCGGAAAAGCTGATGAACTCCCAACTCTGAGACTGTGTTTACGTCGACAGCGCGGTAGACTGCTGCTGCCTTGTGAAAGCCAGCCACAAAGACCGCTAAATCTCCACTGTTATCACAGATGTCATAATGAAAATGAGGGACCTAAACATCTCGACTTTCTTCGACTACAGCCCCACAGGAGTGAACGTGGCTGATTGGACCTCGAGGTACGACCTAGTCAAGCACCTCAACGCGGTGGGATCTGCGGAAGTGACAGCAAAGCTGCCGAGCTTCAAAACAACTGAAGAAAAACTTATGATTAGACTTTGACATCGCGATATTGTTGTCGCAACTGCGACTTGCCCTTTTTCGTGTCACTCTGACCGTCTTGTCGGATTTTACGCACGACAGACCTGTGAGTACCCTTAATATCGACTTGCTTAATTGCGTCCTGACAAATTTGAAAAATCGCGTTTTAAATTGACACCTTTGACCGGCTGTCCTTGCTGCCGGGAGAGCACCTTCCTGGTGAGATCCTGATGCTGGTGAACACGAATACGACTTTTGACTAGACCAAATTTCGACAGGCAGGAAGACTGTGTTAGTATGACGGTTCTGCGCTCAGCAGCACCAGAGAACGTTTAATCAGCCGTTGCATTTTTGGCAACCGTTAGGTTGGATCTCAATGATACTGACATGTTTAACGATCTCAATTAGGTTAGCCAATCTAGCCCCATGTATCGAACCTGTTATGCGACATTGACGTTGCGCCAAGCGCAGCAGCTTACACCAAGAGTGTAACCCCCTCGACACCTGGGGTTGTAAGGACCTCACCTCCAAGTCAATACTACGTTTGAAAAACACTCAGACTCTTCGTCTAATGGTAGGACAACCGACCACAAGTCGGTCAATCGGGGTTCGACCCCCCGGGAGTGTGAAAAACTAAGTAATTAACACCTTCCCAGGCCAGGCAGAGCGGAGGCAGGACAGATTAATGGGGATGGCTCTCAGCTCATAATTGAACGCACTCCTGCGACGCAATCGCGCTTTATTCAAGTACCCATGGGTGGTGGAAAGACATGGTTTCTCTTCGAGATTATTGCCATGAGACATCTATCACTGTTGAATGGTAATGGAGTCGTTATACTTGTTCTTCCGCTACCACTATTAGAGAGCTCTCTACCAAAGCTATCTGCAGTATTTCAGGATGCATTCAATTTGCAGTTGGTAAAATTGGATTTCAGAGTAGAAGATTATTTCTGGCCCCCTATTGATATAGTCTCAGGTCAGTCACATGACCTGATTAAGTACTTGAATGCATTAAAAAGTGAATTTGATATTAGTGATACTCGAGAAAGTAAGAAAGATAAGACGCGAGAGAGTAAGGAAGATAATACTCGAAAGAACAAAGACAATCACAGTTCGCTCGGATGGAACCTTCGACGTTTGAAATCACTGTTGTGGGACTTACGAGTGTCTGCGAAGGCTAGAGATAAGATCTATGTATGCACGGGTTTTTCTCTCAGAGTATTGCAGCTCCTACCACTTTTAGCTTGGAAACAATGGGAACAGTCTGTAACTGGATGGAGTCTTTCTGGCCAGACTTCAGAATCACATATGCGTGATAAGATATCGCTTTCATCCGAAAATTTTGCACAGCTTACGCTTCTCCGAGATATTATGATGGAGATGAAGAGAGCACGCATATTGATAGACGAGTTCGATACTACAACTGCTTCGGATACTGACGTAAATGCTGGCTATGGTGAAGCTAAACCTATTTCAGAGATATATTTAGAGATACTAAATAAATTTTTTGAAAGTTTTCTCTTGTTTTTAAATTCAGGGGACAATAGACACGGTGATAAAATTTCTATCAAGACTCTGATGGCAGGAAATCAAGCACCTGTGATTCAGCTGATGAAGGCAACACAAGGCGATAAAGATGGGTCTTTGACGCAGTGGGATGAGTTCCTTAGAGATTTTACGACAGAAATATCCGAACAGACTTCTATGCCTCAAGTGCGTCTGTCTGACTTCCAAGATGTCACTCAGGTTTTGTCCACTCTTCTGAATTTAAGGAGGCCTGGGCCTGATAATCCTGAATCTGATAGTACAACTAAACCAATAATATCTAAAATCCTTGGCTCTGAAGATAATTCTAATTTTTTCTCAGATGAGTCTGCTCCATGGATTAATAGCAATCAACAAATAGAATTTGTAGTGGCCAGACGTCTGCTTAGAACTGAGCTTGAACAAGCATTGCAGACACTACCGGAGAAAGATTATTCCATCTCACGAAAAGATCCAATCAATATTCCAACTATTTTACCTGCAAAAGATGCAAAAATTCTCGAGGGTGCCCGTCTCCAAAATATATGGCAAGCCGTAATTCGAACGTATTTGTATTGGCTAGCTGCAGATATAACTTTAGACAGAATTGATTTATATGTGAACTGGATGATAGCGACTGCTGAGCGACACCCATCAACAAATCAACGTAGAAATGGTTATGATACAATAAAAAAATGTATATTTCCTCCAAAATCTGGTGTAAATAATGTCTGGAGTGGATATGAGACCAATGATGGTCAATTCGCAGAGCGCTTGAAAAACCTAAGCCGGTCTGATATTTCGTATACACGATATATTTCTCCTATTTTGAATTGTATAAAAGAAATCCAAAGCAGTTTACGAACTGTACCGGGCCCGAATGATAAAAAAGATAGTGATGTTTTGAATTTAGAATTTAAAGGTGCACTAAGTGTCTACACTGATTTCTTTTACTGGCTAACCCGAGCGCGCATTGCTGGTAATCATAAATACGCTGGCTTTCATGAACGTCTCATGGAAAATACATCAGCTTCTTTTATGTCTCTATCGAGTCATATCATCGGACTCTCTGGTACAGTGCGACAGCATCAGTTTTTGCCCCACTGGATCAAAAAAATGATAGAAAAACCATTTAATCCCAATGATAAAGACGCAAAGCGAGCCAACCTTTCAAAAACTTCTACCAGGATTCTAGATAGAACGCTAAAGTTTCAAGAAGATAATATCAAAATGTTTGTTTTAGAAAAAAATATACTACCTGGTCGACCTGAAATGTTGCTTGATCAAATCTTCGAAAACCCATTAGAAGGTTTCAATAAGCAAGAAAAATTACATGCAATAATTGATGCTGGCTCACTCCTAAGAGGTAGTCCTAATCTTATTGTAGCATGTAGAAGTTTGGTATGGATATTGAATCCTGATCATCAGACTTCTTTGACTGCATTAAAAGGAACTAGAGCTTTGGGATTTTTTGATACAAGTGACCGTTACACACTTCTCATTGCAGGATCAAAAGACTCCGGAAAATTGATGCCGGGACCACTAGATGATGATTCACCAGTTGATCTAGGCTCACCTTGTGACGATGCATTTCAAACTTCGTCCAAAAATCAATCGAACAGGATAATCGAAGACAGTCTGAGTGAGGCGTATGGGAGAGTAATGAGCACTTATCAATTAGTATTGGTCACAGTGGGCCAGACCGATGCTCGTGTTATTCTAAACAAGATAAAAGAAACTTTGAGCCCCTTACTTGATACAGATAATGACGATAATAATTATCCAATGGCAAGACATTCTTTAATTCAGTATATTGGACGATCACATACAACAGGAACTGATGTACCACTTATCGAAGACAAGCCAGCTACTACGCTTTTTACTGTAGGTCCTGACTTAAGTAATAATGAATATCAACAAGGCCTTATGAGACAACGTAAACTTTTAGAATTGCCTTTAAAAGATAAACTTGGACCTGATCAAAAAACTCTGTTGGTCACAGATAAGACCAAAAGTCAATCAATGTGGAAAATCATTCAAAACAATGAAATTCAAAAGTCAGAGGATCAGTCCATTGAGCTTACCTGGCAACGTGTATGGGATATGTCGATGATTGTGGAGTCTTTACAAAATGAATCAGCTGCAAGGCGCGCAAAGAGTAATGTTTTACGTGAGGTCGCTGTGCGGTATATTACGAGCGTTCGTACAGTGTTAATGGATTTAATAGGGACGTCACGAAATTCTTTGAACATTGATACTCTTCATCAAAGCTTTGACAAAACATTTCTTACAGAATTTCCTGAAGTTATAGATTGCATTACTGACACACTTGCACAGAAGTCCCTATTTCAGCATGTTGAGCTGGAAGTGTTGCATCCTCTAATCAGTGATATAGAGATTGATAACTTAGTCTTTCGTAATCAAAAAGAGGAAGCTGCTTTGGGGCTTGAAGATTCTGATAAAAACTCAAAGTCTGAGTCTAATGCGTCTAATAGTAAAACAAGCTATGATAATGAAGAAATGATTAAGAAAACAATCGAGAATTCAAATAGAAAGATTCATGAGAGACTCAAAAGTTTGGTAGTCACAAATTCTCAGACTAAAGAAAATTCACTAAGTTTCGCGGAAATATGTACTAATGAGATTGGTGATGAATCACAGGGCTTGGGTAAAGATATAGCACAGAGGAATATATTCAAACTACTAGATTCTTCAGACTCATTCTCTGATCATCAAATGAGAAAATCTATGTTATTATCTATATCTAGTGATACTTTATCAGAAAAAAATGAATTAGTTTGTAAAGAGGTAGTAGAATGGGCTGAAGTAAATATGCAGCAAGCATCTGACATAATATCATCCATTTATGATACATTTAAAAAAGAATTCGATGAGAATAGTCAACTTTTCGGTAATGTAATACCGGGTCCAGATTTATTAGCCTCGATCAGTGCTGTGCAAGTTGCGCAGACGCAACAACAGTCGCAACAGCAGCAACAGCAGCAGCAACAACAACAACAGCAGCAACAGCAGCAACAGCAGCAACAACAACAGCAACAGCAGCAACAACAGCAACAACAACAACAGCAACAGTTGATTGACGGCGTGCAGAAAGATTTCATGGTTCAAATGGCGAAACATCTTACTGGAGCGGTTCGAGTATTACCACAGTGGAGAGAAAACATTTTGAATCATGAGCAAGTCGCCGCTGATAGTTGCGGCTGGTTGCAGTCACTTATTACTTCAGGTAATGCTGATTACCAAAAGTATACAAAACAAAAATCTATCGATCAGCCTGGACCTGAAGTTCACCTGGAGAAATATTTTGCACAATTAGTGGGAGTAGACTCAGATGTTGGTGTTGACGCTAAGGCTAAATCAAAACCTAACACTATAATAAGCCAGAATAAACTCGACAAAATGATTTTACCATCTCGTGTAAAAGATATAGTTTTTTTGGATCCTGTTTTCCGTCAGGTTCTTGTGAGTCGTGATCTGCCATTTTTCTGGGAGCGCGAAAAGGAGTATCCTAGAGAAAATTCCCATACATGGCACGGCATAAAAGAACAATTTACGACTTTTGATCCACAAGAAATTCAAAAAGTTGCTCTTGTAAAGAAACGTCAAGTTTCAATGACGAACACTTACGATGACACTGTGACTGACAATCACAGTGACAGTGACAGTGGTAAATTACATAATCATTCAAAAGTTCACAGCACTCAGACTGGCAGTAAACTTAGTGAGTCCTATCATGAAAAGACAAGTGAACGCGTTCCGCTGTATAAGATTGCACTCATATCCCAAGACGAGGCTAACATGTTTGGAGACTGTATGGATGCTAGCCAGAGTCAAAAACACGACAGTAAAGATAATATTAATCTACATGAAGATCTGGAAGTGTTGATATTAGACAGCGCTGCTCATATATTTGCCGCGAGTCATCCACCTATTGGCATGATGGATTGGAGTCAAATTCGTAAAGGTGAGCAAGCTACTTTAAGAATGAACTCCTCTGATTTACAGCGATTGGTGCGTGAAAGCCCAGGACACAAAATCGCTCTGACACTTAAAATTGATATAACTGCAGACAAGAGCGATACTACAGTTCATACTTCTGGACCATGTAGGGTAATAAGTGTGGATGGATTGAGTCAGTATACGCCACCAACTTTACAGGTGAGCACGAGCGATATCATTTCATTTAAGACAGTCCAAGGGACACCGGAAGTTCCGGGCGGAAGTAATGATTATGATGAACCAACATGTAATCTCGAATTACTTGAGACACTCGAGAGCTCAAAAGTAGGTGTTATTCGACGCTATCGCTCAGGAATCGATATTACTAATTCTCAGAGTCATATTGACTCTGACTCATGGGAAGTTCAGATAATCATAAATTCGAAAACGATTGATCAAAATAGGCCTGGAAATTTTAGTGAAATTTCTGTAACGCGATCCGCTGATACATTACAAGGTAAAATCAAAGAGACTTTAGAGCAAGAAGTTACAACAGACAATCTTGTTACATCCTATGCGAAGTGGCGACACGACATTATTTCACAAGATGAATGTGTTGCTGCAGCAATGGTACCAATCCTTTTACTACAGGGACACTCGAGAGGATTATTTGATCTCATAAAACTCAATGCTGGTCAGAATTCAAATCAAGTACTCCGCGCCGTTGAAGATACTACTGGGAATAGGCCTGCAGCTACCAGCTCAATTTCCTCAGAATCTCTAGAAATAAAGCGTGTGAAAGAACTGACAGATGCCTTACTCGATGAAATACGAATTGGCATTGATATTCCATTGCTACCAAGCGAAAATATTCCAACTGAATATTTAGGAGGTTCTACAATTTCTGAAGCATATCATCATCCTGACACTGGTGAGTATACTCCAAATCTGGAAATTCAGGAGTCAGCGTTTTGGATAGACAGCGCTAGCTTTGTGGAGAGATGGCTGCTGCGCATATCAACTCTCGGCGGAAATTTTATCGACTCTCAAGTTGCGAACACCAGTGTTTCACTCTCATCACCTGGATCTCTACATGCTGAGGGTGGGACTCAGAGTCCTAGGTCAGGCCAAAGTTCCGACTCGGAAGACGATGATTCAGGTGAAAAAAAAACCAAGAATCGTATTGATTTGTTACTGAAGCTACTTCTTAAAAATGATGAGATTTATGCCGATGAACGTGCTGTAATAAATGATCGAGCAGGTAATGATATTATGATTTTGGATGCAGCACGAGGCGCGCAAAAAGAGCTCAAGGGTCTGAAAGAAGATATATTTAACACAAGTTCAGATGTTCTCTTTCCAGGACCCAGTCTACCGCCTGAGCCACGTTCAGTAGAATTTGATTTTACACAAGTGGATACAGACCTCGTCAGGTCAATGAAAGACTGGCAAGGGATGTTCAAATATGTTGGTCCTGAAAGATATAAAAAGGTACCCATGTCTATAGGTAGTATTTGGCTGAAACCTGGGAGATTTTATATCAGGTATAGGCTTAATCAATATAGATTTGTTTTTGAGGAGTTAAAAGCTGCTCCACTTCTCAGCGACATCAAATTTTCCCCTGAACCTCAAGACATGTCCATTGAATTTAGATCAAAAAATCTACTAAAGGTACAGGTGTCAAAGAAAGATTTCAAAGTTGTCCAAAGTAAATATAAGATGTGGAAGCTGAAAATCAGTTTACCTGAAGGAAACTTTGCAGCTGCACTAGATCAGGTAAAGAATAGGCAAAATAAAATCTTATTGATCCAGTTACGGAAGTATAAAGATCTTGCTTTATCTTTTACTTTTAAAGAAGAAGCTGTACAATATGCGGAGTTTCAAATCGGCCGTGTAAGTGCTGATCCTAAGTTAGTTATTGAGCAAGGAATTTTCAAATACATCGGAGTTAATGAGATGTTTACATTGAAAAAAAAAGTTCAGGATGGAAGAAAATATAGATCTTATGCAGCATCTCATGTTCTAGCTGAGGCTTCAGATCTTTGTCGCCAAGACAATCATGGAGATTTTTTCGAAAATGGTAGTTACTACATAAGAATTCCGAAAGGTTTGAGTGATTCTGGCTGCTTCAAAGAGTTACCCGCAGGTGCCTCATTATTTAAAGACGTAAAATTTCTATATGGTCGTGAGCATGTCAACAGTGGCAAATTATGGTCAAACTCAAACCCAGAGCTATCCGATAAGTATATGATAACTACTTCAATTTCAAAAACTACTGCAGCTAAGTTCGATACGTTCGAAAAGTCTGACAGCTCATCATATATGACTTCTTCAATTGACAGTCTACAGCTTCTCTGGGTCTGTCGCTTAATAATCACACCAGACTTTAAGAAGATTGTATCTGCTTTTGAGAATGGTAACAGAGGAAACGAATCAGTCCCGGACAATCTCATGTTAATGAAGAAAATCGAGAACTATACGCCCGACCAGATTAATCTAGAATTTAAATCATACAGCCCTGCTGCGAGTAAATATACTAAAAGCTTATTAATTGGAGACATTTTAAGTACGGACGATGACGACTCGGACTCCGATTCAGTTAGTGTCACTTTTACCTACGGAAGAATCGAAAAGTCACTATCGGGACACGTGACAAGAGGACTTTATGTCACTTATAAAAATGAACCTGCCTTAAGTGTTGAGCCTGTAGGCGCTCGTGGTTTAACTTTTGGTACTGATTTTTTTAGTAAAGCTATCAACGATGATACTCATCACCGTGTAAAGTTTGCGTCATCCTTTCTTCTGCACCACGCCAAAGATAAGACAGCTGTCCAATATGCTCTGTCAAATAAATTTAAAAGTCCCGTTGTAACAGTAACCACAGCGCGTAAACGTTCAACTTCCAGATTCATGGTCGATGAGGTGCAAATGTGGGAATGCACAGTAACCGTGAATAAAAAGGCGTATAGAAGTCGAGAGATATTTCTCGATGATCTAAAACAAATTATACCTCACAGCACTGGAGACGATGATGCGCAAGCAATTATAGCTTCAGTCGATGACAGTAAACCCGGCGAAGTTCTAGAGGTGCTGAGTCGATATACACGAGACGAATTAAACTTCAGTTATGATTTAAGGGCTAGATTAGTATTATGGCTGAGCAAGCTTTCAAAACTGCGCCTTGACGACATACCACTTGAATCTGATACAGACATAAACAAAATAGTGGATAATCTGACTAATTCGAAGTTGATATCAAACGAACACGATAGTCAGTTTAAAGCCAGGCCCATGGATTTAATACTGGCTTCCTACATTTCCAAAGCGTCTAGAATTCTGGCCGAGATCGTAAAGGCCGAGTCTTCTAGACTAGCTGCAGGCACTCTATTGTTTACGATCTCAAATAATGCCAACAAGCCTGTCGAGTTAGACACTCACGCGCTCCTGAACCCCATTCTGTGGTTTTTGTTTGGGCATGAAAAAATGGAAATCTTGGACCTTGAGGCTGATACCACCTCTCATACTAGGCTTGCTGGTGCCTTGGACAAAAGCCTGAGAAAAGTTCTCTTTGAACTGTACA
>JACKZZ010000904.1_pt1 | contig 19715 bp, 6 predicted proteins | sample 8027871 | NCBI WGS metagenome assembly JACKZZ01 (sample SAMN15724774, study PRJNA655200) | protist metagenome | isolation source: fluorescence activated cell sorting (FACS) single amplified genomes of... | place: USA: West Boothbay Harbor, Gulf of Maine | collected 2000-07-19
CATGTCTACTTCAAAAGGAGTAGTGAGAGTTGGCATTCTTACTTGTGCAATGGAGAGTATGCATGAAGGATGTAAAGATCTAGCGAGAAGTGAAGTAGAGCTCTATGAAGCATTGACTCTAGCTGGAGTTGATGAACAGGAGTTTATTGAATGGGGTACAACTGGGTCTCTAGATGCAGCTAGAAGATGTGATGTTATATTAATACGTAGCCCATGGGACTATGCAGATAGTGAATCGAAGAAGAATGGGTTTTTAACATGGCTCAGATCCGCAACTACCCCTAGTATTAAGGCTGGTGGTAATAGTGATGGTCGTGGTGATGAGATAGTACCTGTATTACTCAACTCACTGGATATTGTGGAATGGAATAGTGATAAGAGTACGTATATGGATACCCTAGTGAAAGCAGGAGTACCAACAGTGCCTACTCTAACTCTACACAGACTAGACCACCCATTGGATAATCGCACTTTAAGCAATATGATTTCAAGTACGAGTTGGGGGAGCCCTGAATTTATTATTACGAAACCTGGTGTTGGCGCGAGTGGGAGACAAGTTGTAAAACATTCAACGAAGACATCCGAAGGTATTGCTTCTGCTGTCACTAGCTTGAATTCTTTAGCCGAAATAGACGGTAGTGCTATGTGTCAACCATTCATCCCTTCTATAGCTCTAGGGGAAACCTCTATCATTTGTATTGATGCTGGATCAGGCCGCCTTGAACCTATTTCTGCTATTTTAAAGGTACCTTGTGAAGGTTCTTTTTTAGTGCAAACAGAGCATGGTGGGACCAATTTACAAATAGAGCTGACGAAAGAACTTATTAAATCTTCAGAAAAAGTCATATCCGCTATTCCATTTTCGGGTGCTGCTTATGCTAGGTTAGATTTTGTACAAAGTTACAGTGGCGAATTTCTTATTATGGAAGTTGAGATGATAGAGCCAGAGATGTTCTGGAGTGCAGATGCTCGAGGAGCACCAAAGCTTTCTGAGGTAGTAGTAAAGGCAGCAAGAGAAAGGAAGAAAGGGACGACATGTTTATAATTTAGTTATCTTTTGATTATCAGTTTTTTACAAATCCCTATTTATATCCTCCATTTAGCTTTCAAAATTACTAAGTAATTAAGAATTCCAAATTCAACCATTCAATGCTTCCTGATGGGTGGACAAAAACGTTGGTTTACTTGCGCTTGCCTTTTGAGAAATCCATGGACATGGACTTCCATGGACTTTCCTGGGGAAATGAAGGACAAGAGTCAGCTTTTTGGCCCCCTGTGCACTTGTTTCATCTTTGTTTAGCATTTTGACACATAAAGAAGTTACATTTAGAGGTGTATTATTGAATAAGTAGTATGTCAGCTCAGGAAGTAGATGATATAGGGCTTGCTCTCGCAATAAGCGCAAGTTTAGAGGATATTCCACTCTCCTCTCCGTTTCATCAGACAGATGATGCTGCGAAAATAGTACGTTCTAATTTGAAGGATTTAGCTACTCTGCAAAGACGTCGTTGGGCTTCATTTAATGAAGGAGAGCTTCAACGTATAGTAGTTTCTCTTTCAAGTTTGATTTTGACTCCTCTGCCTATAAGCGAGGAAATCGATCCTGAAGTATTGAAAGCTTCGATTGGAGTTGAATTAAAAGAAGGCAATGCTATGCATTTGCTTTTACAATTTTTATTTGGTAAATTAGCAAGTGATTCAAATACAAATATGCAACTGGATCGTATGATTTGTAAACTTATATGTGTTTGTGTTTATCTCGAGGATAATAGCAATCAAATTCTTACAAGGGTGAAAGCTATTTTAGACAGTTTGCATTGTCTCGCTGAAGAAACAAGTGGAGATGTCTATCAAAAAGACTGTGCATTATTGCTTGCCTTGGCTCTACGTAATGTATGCGGGCACCTGCGAAGATATGTAGAGTTATCATCATCACAGGAAGCTCGACAAACTTCAACCACTTCTACATTCCAGTCTACACGGACACAACAAAGTATGTCATCATCAGATCCGAGTTTATCGTCATCTTTTGGTGGTCAGCGCAGTCGTTCATCCCATTCAAAAGTAGTAAGGACTCATGAAGGTACTGGTATTGCTTTATTCGATGAACGAACCTTGGAAGATATTCTAAAGATAATTAATTACATATGTCCACCTCTCGCTAAAATCGAAGAAGAATTGACACCTCCGAATAGTCCTCATTCTTCTCATAGACAGCGTGCTTATAGTAATTCATTCACTGATGTAGATTATGTCCCAGAGCATGAAGCAAGGGATAGTTTAGCCCAAGGCGAAGCACCAGAAACGTTTGATGTTGAAAATTTCGATATTCAAATCCATATTATCTGTTCGCAAGCGGTTATTGATCTAGCCCGTATGCAAAATGTAGATCCACGATTTTGTACTATAGGCCAGGAAGGTACCGGGGGGTCTATGAGTCTTATTGTTCAATGGCTTGATGCTGCATCTGATCTAATGATCCATGCAAAAATGCAAGAATTGGAGCAATTAAGTGAAGATGAAGAACATCATGATGCCGATGGCGAAAACGATGGTGACATCGATATTGGAGATGACTATAGGGGAATAGTGAGAAGTGGTAAGGCAGATGTGGATTCATTAAGAGCTGACCATATTCGAACGACGTCCATTGGTGACATGCATGTCGCGGCATGTAAGGAAAATAAAATTAAGCGACCGGATATTTATCCTCTTCTTTTTAATGTCTGTTCTGCTCTTGCTTTATTAATGGGTGTGGAAATTGACTCAACTAAACTATCACAAAGTCAGTGTCATCGTTCTAAAACTAGTTATGTTACTGGCGTTATGGACCACATGGCCAAGAATTGTGGTTTGCCTGCTAGTATTGTGAGGCTATTAAAGGTATCTAGATGTTCTATTGGTCCTGGTCATACAACAACAGCACCATGGGTTGCTGATCCAGACCATCATTCTGCAATGGGGCGCACATCTAGTTATAGTATTGGTAGACATCGTTTTCCTAAAGCAGGATCAGGTGGAGGACAGGATTCTTTTCGTTTTGATGATAGTGAAACTGAAGACTGTTCACCTGCTGAGGATCCACCAATTCCGAGGACGTGTACGACTCTTCTTGCTCGTGTGCTTTATAGCTTGAGTTCTCGAATTCCAAATAGAAATGCACTTCTTTCGGCTGATGTTCCTGAATGTTTATGTGGTCTTTTAGTTCATATCTGTGATATTAAATCAATTGCTGTAGTCTCTGTCGATGAAATGCTGTTAGAGGAGCAAGCTAATGCTGCATATTTACAAACCGTCGCTGAATGTTGTCTTGAGTCACTCTCTTTTTTCATGTGTGATGCTACTGACATTATTATAAGAGGGCGCGGGGCCCGTCGCAGTGTAGATTTAGGGTCTAAAGATGCACTTATGCCGAGTCGTGGCATGGGGCGTACTATGAACGGAGGTCTTAACATATCTCAAAGCGGTACTAATTACGATGCACTGTGGCTTATGATTGATCGACTAACATCAAGTGAAGTTCTTGAAGCTGTTAGAGTAGTGACTTCTATCAATAAACCGTGTAAAGCGAGGCTAGCTGCCTTGAGAGTTCTTAGCACATTATCAGAATCGCGATGTATCGATTTTCTTGTCGATTCTGAAATTCATGATTCATTAATTGCTATTGCCTCTGATGCAGTTTATGATACCGACCAATCTGCTGGATTGTCGTCGTCCAGTCCGTCATCTTTTGACCCTCTACCTATACTAGAACGAGCAGCAGCTAATCTACGTGGTGGTAGTTGGGGAAGTGATTTGGGTAAAAGTCCTGGAGCTGATTCGGGAATTATCCCTCTATCTAAGGGAAACCCTGGTTTGATTGAAGAGGTTATGCGAGCAGTTGGTATATTGGGTAATATTTGTGAATTTAGTGAAGAGTATTCAACCCTTTTATATACTTCTGATTTAATGGAGACGATGTTGCGTTTGGTACCAGTTCCGCATGTAGAGATTCATAGGCAAGCTCTGAGATGTTTATCATTACTATGTGCTGTTGCTACAAAAGGTTTAGTAGAAGATGAGCCTCAGCTTAGCAGTGGTGAGCATATGATAGCAATACATGACACACCAGTGACAACTTCATTAAAACAACTTGTTGATTCATTAAAAGCATTCTCTCAAGCTTTATCGTATCCTTCACCTTTGGTCCAACGTGATAGCTTACGTGGCCTTCGTCACCTCGCTAAAAACGAACAACTTGCGGTAGGGATTGTTGAAGGCCCTTTGAAACTTGTTATTTCACTTGTATTAGACCCTGACCTTGATGAAGATAGTCGCAAGGCAGCGGCTGACGTACTTGTATCTCTCGGTTTTGAAGATGGATTCTTAGATTTGGAGTTGATTCAAAATGATGCACTTTTGTTAGTCGATTGGTACTACATGAAGAGAAGTTTAAAAGCCCAAAAACAAGCAAGCTCGTTACTTCACGTTTTATTGCAAGGTTTACCTCCTACAATTCCCATTCCTCCATCACAATCACAAACCATTGGTAGTCATGCTCCACAAGGTGATATCATTCGCGATCGTGATGCTAAACCTACATCTACCTCTACTTCTACCGCTACTTCTGCATCTAGCTGCTGCTTACCAAGCACCCCCCCTGTTGTAGGGTCTCCTCCTCTCGTACTATCATCATTGGCTCACTCGTCCTCCTCTTCTCCCTTGACAAGCCCTATTAGTACATCAAGTAAGTCGATAGCACATCAACATAGTGGAAGTGGGCTACGTGATGCACGTGCATTTGTAGAACGAGAGGCGCGATTCAATGCCAATTTCGATAGATGGGTTGCACTAGGCCACAGTCGAGAAACATCAAACGTTCCACGGTCTTTAAGTGGCAACGTGATGCGTGATGCTTACAATATGCTCAATGGAAGCTTGTTTAATGGAACATTCATGAAATATATGTCATTTTGTAGTGGTCGTGGTGCGGTAGACAGGTTAATGGTGGAGGATCCTGAAGACGATGATACTTTATTAGTTCAACGAGAGCTGCAAGTTAATTTTAATGTTCGTGAAGAATTGTCCCCCCTTTTATTGCGGAGAACCTTTAGTGAGAGTAGTACCGGGTCTGGTAGCACTGACCCCTATTCAAGCGGTGTAAATGGATTGAGTCGTAGTCATGCGGGTGTTATGGGATTTGGAGATATTGCACTGCCACAGAGGCTTGTTGATTTGCTTGATTTCTTTTATCCGTCTCGTCTTGAGCAATTACGACTTATGGATACTATATGCGCCAATCGTATTGACCAATCACCAAACGGAATAGGGGACATTATTGAGCCTCAACGTTCAGGTCGCTTATCTTGGTCCAGTGATGTCGATCAGCATTTCAGATGTCTTCTTATTCCCCCACGTCAATACTTATCTTTTCAGAGATTCGGACGTGTAATTGAAAAAATGCTTGGGCACCGTCAGTCTTCAGGTTTAGTTTCAGGAGTATCTAAGGATGATTTTAATCACCCTTCTTCTTCTTCTTCTGATACTAGCAAAGATTGGGATTCTAGACATGCTATGCTTGACTCAACAGAAATAAGTAGCAAAAAAACACTTTATTGGGGATTATGCTTTCGAAATTCAACTTTTGCTGGTGATTTTTTCAGTGGACTTTTGAATACATTAAGACGTTGTGGTAATTTAAGGAGTCTTTCATTTATATTTGATGAATCTAATGCTACAACTGGAAAGCCTAGAGAATTGGATTCTGATGGTAGTGACGCTTTGGTCCACCTTATAGGCGAAGCAGTAACATCTCCAACTATTCGTTTCGTAACTCTTGAAAATGCTCTAACAACTCAAGCATTACAACTCTTATGTTCACAACTGAAAAGACATTCCCCCGAAGGACTTGCGATAAGATCTCATAAATGGACTGATTTTGATCTAGAATCTCTAACAAGTATGATATCAAGTCTGGGAACACCTCCAGCTGTTGTAATTAAGCCACGTACATCACATACTTTGCGGTTTCTAGACGTTTCTAATGGTTTGTTAGGTGATTTATTCTGTGCTCAAATTATTACATCGACATCTGATTCTGTACTCGAGGGCCTTGAACTAGAAGGAAACGACATCAAAGCAGGAGTTGAGTTTATTGCGAGTTTTATGAAAGTCAATGTTGGTGGTAAATGGCGAATGAAACATTTGGGATTGTCAAGAAATAAGTTACAAGATAGTGTAGCTTGTAGAATTCTCGCGAATTTGAGACATCAGATAAATGGAACCGGATTAGCAAGTCTTGATTTAAGTCAAAATGGATTAGCACATACACAAACTTTGAGAGAGAATTTAAAATTATGTTTAAAAGAGAATTCAGCTCTGCGTAGTCTTGATTTATCTAGAAACAAATTTACTGTAGATACAATCAAATATATTCATCAAGGCGTTTCTTCGAATGAGACACTGATTACTCTAAAATTAACTGGGAATCATGATAAAGCTTTGTTAATTCGAGAATACAGTGCAATCATAGATCGTTTGAATAAGAATAGAAAGAAGGGAAACAAAACAGAGATCGAAGAGATTACTGAAGGGGACATCGTTTCTGATTCTACAGCCACTATCAAAAGCGATAGTGATGCAAAAATGTGTGTTTTGTTTTCAGCTCCTCTTGCCTATTATAGTAGACAAGATTCTTCAAAGAAAAGTGTTGAAACTTTGAATTATAACCAAGAAAAATTTACTCTTTTCGAACTATTCAAGGAAGCTTCTCGTGATATCAAGGTTGATTTTGACTTTGCTACGACTGAAAAATTACAGACAATTATGAGTTTAGGTTATTCTGCACTTCATTTGTCAGGTCATGGTCATCCACAGGCTATTTTATTTGAAGATGGGTGTGCTGGTGTGCATATGCTCAAACCAGATGATATTAAGAACACTGTAGCGCTTGCTGGTGTTAGTAAACCTAGATTCGTTTTTGTTTCTGCATGTCACTCACTTGCAGCTGGAATGGCATTCGCTAATGCTGGTGTACAAAGCGTTGTATGTGTCAAAGTAGAAGAAGAAGTGCAAGATACGGCTGCATTGGCATTTACTAGGGCATTTTATATGGCATTGGCAGTAGGTAAAAACGTTCGAGAAGCATTTGAGACTGGAAAACAAGCAGTATTTACAGCACCATATGTACGTATGAACTCAGAAGAAGGTGGAAAATTCGTATTACTACCACAAGATGCTTTACACGACCAGCCTGTGTTTATATCGCAGCGTGTAAGTCGATGGCCAGTGCCTTCCATTCATTCTCATCCTCACGATGATCAGGGACTATCAAGAGGTATTCCTGATTGTACTCACCTTGCTCGTCCACCTGAAGATTTCGAGGGGCGTGAGATTGACATGCACCGCACAGTTGTACAGGTACGTGAGTCACGATTTGTTACACTTTATGGTGAACCTGGTGTCGGTAAGAGCGCAGTTGCTGCTGCTGTAGCTATTTATGTTGGAGAGCGACGCATGTTTGATGGTGTATGCTTTGCTAGACTCTCAGCCTGTACATGCAATGACCATTTAATACTGGCAATACGCAAGTCAATACTTAATTTTGCTAGTAAATCTCCAATGCTTTTTGATAAAACTAGATTACAAGAATTACGTTCGAGTCGCTGGGATTCTATTTCACACATTACTAGGTCACAAGATCGATCGGAAAGTCCTATATCGGCACGAAATGGTTCTCGTGGTGATACACGTGAGGAATCCTTGTATTATCTTGAAGAAGCGATCATCTCTCTTGTTCAGTCGCATAAGCTTTTATTAGTCTTCGATCACTTGGATAAATTACTATCAGATGAAGAAACTGGACTGGACCTTAAGTTGTTTATTGGAAGATTAATCGAGAATTCAGCGTGTACTGTGCTTGCAACATCTACAGATTCTACCAATTTGACAGATCCTGTGGTAGAGAAAAAAGTACTACTGATGCCACTGACGTTGCGCAATTCTCTTAAATTATTTGCAAGACTTTCACCTGTACTCGAAACGGGCCAAGCAAAGCGCGATTTCGTCTCTGCTCTTGTACCCCCAAGGCAAGGGGATTGTACTATTGAATCAGATCGCTCACTCTCTGTCTCTGGTAGTTCTATTCTAAATATGTTTGGTAATGGATACCCACCGAAAATTAAGAAACTAGCTTGTGAGAGCGTTGAAGCTGACATTCGGGCATTATTAGAAAAGGGGACAGAAGCTATAGCATGCAAGAGGGTTTTTACCCAACTCCCTCTAACTTCACGTGGTATGTGTGGTGGAGTATCTACAATGCCTGGTGTATTTGAATTTGGAATTGCTAGTAATGGAGGCGTTGGTGGATCTTTAGGTGATGTTTCCCCTTTAGGAATGAGTCATTCATCAGGTTTACTTGAAGACGAGAACATGTTCGTTGTTCGTAGAGGTGATACTCAAACTTCGTTTCCTCGGAATTCTCTAGATGCGACACAATTACAGACACAGGCACAAACTGCACCTCATCTTAATTTATCCTTTCTTCAAATTAGTACTACACAAGGAGACTTGAAAGAGTCATCTGTGACATCGGCATTGGCTCTTTCACCGAGAAATTCCTTTGATTCGGCATCGACACAAACACAAGGAGCTTCAGCAGGGGTTGAGACAAAAAGGTCGGGTTCTGGTTCTATCACCATTCCTGGTGGTGGTTTGAGTGGCGACCCACTTATGCGAGCCGCGAGCTCACACAAATAATATCAAATTACTGTAGAATAATGTATAAAGCTGTTAATTTATTTCATATCCGTATTATTACTTGGCAGACACTGTAATTGAATCATTTACGCGATGAAATCTAATCTAATAAAAATAAAGTACTATAAAATACGAAGTACCATATTCCTTGCAATATATAAGTTTCGTTTAACGACTGTTCCAGCAGGGAAGAGATAAAGATTTATTGACAATCGCTTCAACTTTCTTTTCCAATATCGAGGGTCGCGTATATAAAATATTTCTTTGATGATAATAATGGAGTATACTGAATTTGTGCAATTGCCGAGAAGGGAGCAACTTATTAACATGACATAGCGGTGTATTTTTAGTCTTGCCGCGATAATGAAAAGTATAATACAAAGAGAAGCTACTCATGTACTCGCGCTTGAATTGGTCACCAATATTAAGCATCCTATGCATCGTGAAATTACAGCTTACATCAAGTGCTTTCAACTGCGGTTGGGTAAGAATCCAAACTGCTTGATGTACATTGCCATCATGAAGTACATAAGGTGTTGAAGTCTCCCCTTCTTCGACTTTGTTCTTGTGTGTAATTTTTCCATTACGTCCAATACAGATCGGCTCAACACGAGGCTCTTCCTCTAAAAAGGCTTCATCTAAATTATTGGTATGTTTGATTGAAAATAAAGGGTTGTCGTCAGCTTCATTAGGAACTGTTAATTTATTCGGCAATCGATAGCGTACGAATCCTAATGAATATTGATCAACAACCTCTGGAGAAAGCAAACCACGGAGAATTTTTGTTTCTTGCAAGTAATGTTCAAATTGAGGTGCCATAATAATCATGTCATCTTCTTGATATACAAACACATCGTAATTATCTATTTCTTGTTTAAGCAATATACGATGCTTTTCTGCAACCTTAATGTTCATATTAATCGAGTATTTATCTACTTGCAACCCCATTGTTGCTTGTAGGCGTTTACATACATATCTCTCTTGTAAGTACTTGTAGTATGACTCCTCCCATGTATCCTTCGTACTTGTATACAACACTACATTTGTATTATAACCCTTCTCACATAGAGCTAAATACTGATCTAAAACAATATGTAAAGCACCTTTATGCCCTAAATCAAATGCTAGAACCATGCCAAGAATCCGAGATTCGCTGCCCATGGGTCCATGCGAGAAGTCACTTCCATTTCCTCCAAGCGTTTTGAGAATATGGGGAGCTTGGTCACGAAGTACCCAGTTTGAATACCAATCAATTGGGGAATAATCGAGCCAAACATCATGATCAAGTTTGAGCTTTGTCAAAGCAAAGGAAGAAACAAGGCTTAAAGCAAGATAAACAATAAAGATCCCTAGCATAAATCTTTGCTACTCAATGGCTCAATTGCAATATTTTCATTTTCATGATAGAAAGAGAAACCCATGGTGCATGGAAACGCGGTCACAGATTCCGGATTCCTGGGGAGTCGGAGTCGGATTAGTCGATTAGTGGATTAGTCGAAGCCCTAAGCACCACTGCTTATTCTAATGCTCTCTTTTTATGTGTATTTCGTGTTATTATTCTGTGTATCATTTGCTGTAGGTGAACAGAAAGGCTGCAGTCAAGGGTTGTTTACAGTTGAGTCTCCATTTGGTACAAAATTACCTGGTTTTGTTCTGTCAAATATTGATGGTGGACCAGACTCTGACTCTGGATCAGTCACAACCGATGAGAATGGACATGCAAGTCTATGTGTTGCCAATGGCTTGTTCACTGTTCAAGGCTTGGCTCCACATAATGGTGAGAAGTATCAAAATATGTATATTCAAGGTTATGCTGATGGAGCTTTTAATTACACCACTTACTATGGCACACGTTTGCAATCTCGTGAAGTATTAAGGATTCTTGATGTACCTTACGATCTGACAGCTGGTTGGGTTGTTGTCGGAATTGATGTCTCTGATGATGGTAGTAACACACCTGCCTCACTACAACCCGCTATAGGTGCTCATGCTGATATGACTGAACTTATGGGAACTCCACAACCATACGTATTTCGCGGTACAAAACCAACATGGGGCAATACGATCACACCTGATGCACAAAGTTTTATTACATTTATTAATGTACCGCCGGCTGCAGATGCAGGGGTGCAAATGGGAGTAGGTTCATATGTACATCAGGATTGCCAACTAGCGCCAGGTCTACCGAGTGCATCTCTTGTTGCATCTCTGCCGGTTATTGTTCATCCTGATAGTATTACTATCATCTCGTATATATGTGTCGACCAAACAAACTAATCGCTTGAATTTTTAAATATGTCAGAAAATGAAATGTACTGTATTTCTTAATTATTTCCAATACATACTTTTTTAAAATTAATACATTACGAACAAAATCCAAAGTATTGTAATGATCTCGAGACAATCATTTCTTTGCATGCATTGAAAACAACAGAAACACTTGAAGTATCTGTGGCGCAAGTAACATGACAATAAATTTTCTCGTGTGTCGTATTGCATTTTACGAATTTGTCCTTAAAATATGCAACGCCATCTGCAAAACTGAATGGTTGTCCTTTATAATCACTATAACCCGGAACCTCTTTTAAATTGATTGTTTTTATTTTCTCAAGGAAAATATCACTTTTGTTGAGGAATAAAATAAAGGCAGATCTATCAAAAGCTTCTTCATTAACTGTTTTTTCAAATACGGACAAAGCTTCGGTCATTCGATTAATATCGCGGACTTCCCATAAAGTTTGATTAAATTCTGACAAAGCAGCCATAAAAATCACACCGTGTACATTTTCAAAGAGTCTTATCCATTTTTTCCTTTCATTTCTTTGACCACCAACATCGAAAAAACAAAATATTTGTCCGTCAATATTTAAGCGTTCTTCTTTCATTCCTGTAGTACGAAGACGGCATAATAACACATCCTGTGTACTTGGTCGATATCCTTCTGCAGTAACTTCTTCAATTCTAGAAATAAATGGCGCAGTCATTTCAATTAATTGGAATTCAGCTCTACGGCTATAACATTGTTGGAATATTTCATGCTCCCATAAGAATTGAATAGACTGCACATAATCACTTGTCAGTTCAGGGAATTGTCGGTAGTGATTACTCCCTTCTTTTGTGTCAGCAGGACAGATTAATTGGAATTCATCTGTTTCCATAACAGGACTATCCGGATAGAACTCAACCACAGCTTTACATAGATTCTCCATAAAATCTACGACATTATGATGAATGCAAAGTCTGAAATAAATCAATTCTTCCTCAGTATAATCATCCCCATATAATAAACGCATTTGCTTAAGTACTGTACTCTTTCCTGACTCACCAGCACCCAATAACAAAAGCTTAATCTTTTCTGACTCTTTCTCGAAATCCTGCTCATTTGCAGAATCTATGGCACTGCTAACTTCCTTTTCAAGCGCTGTACCACCGGTCATAGCCGTACTTTTGCTTGTACAAAGACCCATACTTATTGATTAAATTGTCACGGCTTTTAGAACAAAACACAAATTAATTAACAATCCGGTTTAAGTCTTGGGAATCTAGCCTTTATCTCATTGTGATTGTCTCCTTTCTGCTGTACTCAAAAGAAGCAATGTGGTGATTGTTTCTCTTACTGTTCTCTGTCCCCAGTAGTAGTCTTTTAGGATTTAGGATGTTTTTGGAAAAACTTAGACGCTCTCCTGCGTCTTATATTGTCGTAGGATTCATTTTAATCTGGTTGATAGTATACACCTTTGTAAGCTTATTGATTTTCCATAATTGGGAAGAGCCTTCGTCAGAGAATGGGGATATATTGATGAGTGTGGGGACTCCTCAGATGCCACGAGAAATGGGAAGAGTTGATTCAGTAGTTGGAGCTTCTGCTGGTGCTGCTGGTGCTGGTGGTGGTTCTCTTGCTGGGATGAATGATTTCTCTTCATCATCTTCATCATTATCAGCATCAATATCATCCTTTTCAGAGGCATCAGAGACAAGTTATGATCATTTCAGTGTTAGAGCTGCTTGGTTATCACCCACAATAGGTCCTGATGAATTTTTAGTGACTAATCCTTATCTCTCAACATCGTGTGCATCTAAGTATGTCCCTTCCTTTGCATCTGCTGGTGTCGGTACAGTAGCAAATGCAAAGAATAAAATTAGAATACGTAATAGTGCGGATTTTGACTCTAAGAATGCAGCAAGTGTTTCTGTTATCATAGCATTCCAGAATAAGAAAGGAGCATCATTGAAAGCACGGCAGCACTTGATGCGTACAATATCTTCTGTAATTGTCAATTCTGGTGTCGAATTGGCTGAGATTGCTTTAGTAATAGATGAAAAGAATATAAAGAAGGAATTTCAAGTTCGAAATTGGCCTGAGTGGTCTTCATCTGTTATGGCAAAGATGCTAGGGAAGATCGCCGCTCGTCCTGATGGCTTCTTAGTAAGCAGGGGTACAAGAGGATTAGCTATTAAGATTGTAGAATGGGATGCTAGTTATCGCCCAAGTGTTAGTCAATCGAAGTCTTATAAAGGAGGAAAAGATGATAAAAAGAAGGAAGAATCTGTCTTTAAACAAGGTTGGACTGGTTTGGGCGGGAATCAATGGAGCAATATGGGAAACATGTATAATCTGGCACTAGAGAAATTGTCCAGTTCAAGTAAATTCGTTTCATTTCTTTCCTCTGAATCTATGGTATCAGAAGGTTGGTTACTTCCATTACTTGACACAGTTACTGAGAAGCCACTTTCAATTGTATATCCAGCGATTGATATCATAGATCCTGTTGATGATAAGCTTACTCAAGGTTCAAATGTAGTAGCAGGTTTTGATTGGGCACTTGGATTACGATGGGAAGATGCTACTTCATATTCAAATTCTGGGAATAATCGTAGACTTTTCCCTGAATTTATGGGCACTGCGGATGATACTACATTGTCACCAGCACTTCCACTATATGCCTTTTTAACTACAATTAATCTTATCAATGAACTGGGTGGCTTCCACGGTGTGTTGAAGGATATGGAGAAGAGTGTTGTAGAGCTCTCACTCCGGTCATGGATGTGTGGTGGTTCACTGATTCGCCAGCCTTGTTCACGAGTTGCTGTTAAATTTGATAATCTGTGGGAAGATTCATTAGTTCCAGGTGTCGGTCCTTTATTGACCACTTTAAGTGCAAGTGATGGTAGTAGTTCAGGGGCGGTTCTTTCTCAGGGAGATGTTGATATGGATACCACAGCTGTCGCCGAAGCTTGGTTATCTGCGGAAATGAGAGAAATAGTTTTTCAAGCTCGTTTTGCTGATCGTCTTCCTTATAAAGTGGATGTACCTTGGGATAATCGTGCCTTTATGGGTACACTTCGACATATGCTACACCAGCCGGAAGTTACAAACTGTGCTACTTTTAGTTGGTATATCAATAATATTTACCCTGCACTTGGCACTGAGATAGATTCAATTACTGCATATTTCCAAAGCAAACAAGCAAATCAGGAAAGTGTTACAAGAGAAAAAATGGCTCCTATTCTTGCTACTTATGGTAAAGTTCCTGGTCATTCACTGCATTCGCAGGGTCATTTGCTCGGTGTTGGTACTGGTTCATTGATAGGAGGAGGTGGAGGAGGCATAGTATCGCATAATTCTGGGGTGGACACTGGAATTCTTAGTGAAGCTTCTCGAAACGAATTCCCACCTGTTGTTGTGCCTCCTCCGCAACCACCACCACCGCCGCCACCGAAAAAAACAGTTGATACCAATGCAAATGATAAAGTGAAAAGCCCTCGTGATGTACATGTTGATAATGCGAAAGATAACCTTATTTGCAAGGATTTCAAAGGCGAAAACGAGATTGAGTCGTCGTGTAAATCACTCGCAATGGCTGGCGATTGCACAGCAAATGCTGGATTTATGATCTTTGGGTGCTCTCAATCATGTGGTCTATGTGACACTGAGGGCAAGCTCTGTACTGATTATTACCTAAAGATGTGTCCAACCTGGGCTAGTTCAGGACGCTGCGATTTAGCTGCTGATGTTGAGTGGATGAGGACGAATTGTCGACATTCTTGTGGTTACTGTGCGCATCCTGGTGACCCACCTGCGAAAAGAAAAGATGGCATTCTTCCTGCAGCTCCAGATGCGAAGACATACAGATATAAAGCAAATCCTTACAAACTTCAAGAAGATTATAAGGCCGGAAAGATATCTGATTTTAGTGACGATGCTTGTATGATCAATGGTAAGCCGCATGGTAATCTTTTATCAAAAGTGACTGTACATTCAAATGAGGACATTGTTGGTCAAGGTGGTGTTGATACTACTGAAGATGAGTCATATGAAGAAGGAGGTCCACCGCGTATTTTCTGTGCGATATATACGTATGATAAAAATCATAAAACGAATGTTGAAGCAACTAGAAAAGGCTGGGCGAAGAGGTGTACTGGTTTTGTTGCATTTAGTACGGTAGATGATGAAAGTATCCCTGCTTTTAAGATAGAACATGAAGGGAAGGAAGAGTATGATAATATGTGGCAAAAGAGTCGAGAGATTTGGAAATATATTGCAGCAAATTATGCCGATGATTTTGATTATTTCTTGATTGGTGGTGATGATATGTTCTATATTATTGAAAATTTAGGATACTATCTATCTTCTCCAGAAATTCGTGAAGAATTTGAGACCAAGAATGGTATGCACATTGGTCGTAGATTCTTCCCTCCTAACCAAATTGTATTCAATAGTGGCGGCGCGGGGTATATCCTCGATAAACATTCACTTAAGAAGATTGCCCCTTTGTTAGATTCGCCTAAATGCTATGCTCATCAAGTTGGATTCTGGGAGGACGTAAATGTTGCGCACTGTCTACAAGTGCTGGATATCAAACCTTATGATACGCGTGATAGTCAAGGTAGAGAGAGATTCCATCCTTTCTCTCCAGGACAGCATCTCGAGTATCGTATACCTACAAAACCTGATTGGTATGCTAAGTATAATCCTGAACTTAAAGTAGGATATGAATGCTGCTCAGCTGATTCTATTTCGTTTCATTACGTGAAATCGGATATTATGGGTCGTTTGCATAACTACGTATATGGTTGTAACAATAAGCATTAGTTAATATAATTTTAGGCTAGAATGATAAATACAGATATAAAAGAGTACATTAAAACAACAATGTATCTATCAAAGACAGTTTGTACTGCTGCTGTGCAGTAAAATCTTAACATGTATTGATAGCGTATCTTTTGGTTCCCGCACCACACGTATGTGGTTCTGTCATGCCGCATTCGTACCTTTTATAAGGTTTAGTGAACGTAGGATCTTCAGCTTCCATTGGAAAGCGTTTTAACATGGGCTCAATAGATCTTGTAGAACTAACTTCAGATATGACGTTAGTCCAGTATGACATATGCAAACGCTCGTATTCAAAGTCATTTCTTCTATACATTGCTTCGACATATGCTTGTCTAAGTAATTCTGGTGTAAGATCATCAAAATCATATAATAGTAGCACTGGGAGTCGCCAAAAGGTTCTATCAAGACCAACGCCACGCTCAAGGACAAGAATAGTACCCATAGAAAGAATTTCCCAAGTTCGATAGCAATCATATCCAAGTCCTGGTAAGGATAGACCAAACATGGTCATTTGTAAGCCTTTATAGTATGTTTTACGATCAGACTTTGCCTTTTGCCTTTCTGCAGCAGGAGTGTCCGTGTGTCCTCTAAAATCATCCAATTTAAATTTCTTGGAAATGCATTTAAGAATACGAGGACGAGAACCATATTTGCTAGATGCTGCAAAAAGTAACCTATCTTTACGTGGAGCATTTGGCTTCACAGCGGCACGAATCGAATCCCAAACCATTTTATGAGTATTCGACCAAGTTAACGGCATACCTCTAGGGAGAGTCAGTATCTTGGGGTGTGATATGTTACTATGTTGGTTTATTACAAGCATTAGAGTAGATGGGTGGTCCAGAAATGCTATTATTTCTTTATTTTCATGGTCGTGTATTGCTCCCCATGACGCAGTACGATCAGGGAAAGCAGTTGATAAAAATCCCCAATTTTCATTCAAACCTGCGACGACAATCAAAGGAGTTTTAAGTCGTTCTTCATCTTTATACCTTTTCCATGCTTGTATTGTTTTTGTTCTAGACATATAAACCCCGCCTATTTCATTCCCTGAAAAGTATTTATTATGATCGCGTTCAAATACCGTATATCCAATTTGAACGATAGGAGCACGCTCTTCATTTATAGCATCATAAGGATCTGGTACGTATGTATAATCTTCAAACATCCATTTTGGCGCTTTATCCAACTCTTTCTTCCCATATTTCCTTAATTTTGCATCGGGTATATCACTCATTCGTTCTTCTTCAGCAGCAGCTTGTTCTGGTGTCGCCTTAACAGCAACAGGATCAAACCATTTTTCTTTATCTATAAATACATCAATCATTCGATGAAGTTGTCGGAATGCAATATCACCATCCAAAAAGTCATTAGGATTAGGAAATGATTTGTGTACACGACGTAAGAGTACGTGTCCAGAGTGTGCAGCAAGTATTTGTGCATCTTTCCACTTTTTCTCGTCATATGGAGCCTCAAACCCAAAATAACTCTTAGTAGGCATTTCAATTGTGCACCATATATTTCCCTCAGGGCACTCCAATCCATTCTCAAGTTCTTCGTCAAGCACACGGTCAGATTCAGATGATGATTGGCGTTTGGAAGAACCATTATCACTACTATTAATACTTGAGGAGGATGAGGAAGAGGTTGATGTTGGATCATTGGATGGATTTTCGTCGGGTAAGGTGCTTTTGATGATAGTGGGAAGGCATTTAGGGCAGTCAAGAGTAGGAGAAGGGAGAGTAGGGCATTTAACCGCATTATTAAGAGCTACTGCAGCGATACTTCTATCCGAGTCCAAGAGTAAAATCAAAAAGTAATACCCACCAACCACAAGGGCTATTATCAACGATAATATTAAGGGTATTCTAGTTACTAGTTTTGCCATTTATATTTCGTACTATATTAATACATTGCAGATCTATCGAATTACAAATCAAATGGCTTATGGAAGAGTCAGTTGGTGCTGAACTGGCCCCAAAGTTAAAAGCTTTGACAAAAACAAACCACGGATAAAAAAAAATGATTTTGAATCCCCCTGAGATTCATAAACTTGCCGCACAAGGCACGAAAGATCTATCATAAGGATGGAAATTTGTAGTGCTGATGATGGTAAGGAGCATAATATTTCTCCTCCATGTGAACAGATACTTCCAGAGGTTGTTAAAGTTGTGTCAGAGTCAATACAAGAAGGTGTTGATCCTACAGTCTTTGATATGAATTTAGATACCTCTCCAGCCATTAATTTGCAAGAACCATCACCTGCTGATGTTGTGATTGTAAGTGAAAGCAAGCCTGTTGTGAAATCTGAGGTAAAATTGGCTTCTAAGGGCACTGCACTTGCAAAAGAGCCGAAAGAACAGAAAGCTCCCAAAGAAAAAAAGCCGAAAGCGGATCCAAAGTTAACAGCGAATGGTGACCCGGTTCCTAAGAAGCCCAGAGCTCCAAAGAAGCCAAAGGTAAAACCAGAAGATGGTGGTGTTGGAACTTCAGGTAAAGATGCGTTAGGTACTGTTTCGATGGAAGTTGTTGGTAGTGGTGATAATAGTGTAGATGCTGCTACTGCTGCTGATTCTTCACCTTCAAAGAAGTCCCCTACAAAGCGAAAGAAGCCAGAGGATGGAACTGAAAAAGAAAAGCCGAAACCACGTCAAGTTAAGTCAACCAAGACAAAAGAAGAGTTAGAAAAGGAAATAAAAGAACGCACATCCGCTTTGACTCGTCTTCGAAGTGAACAAACGCGTTTAAAAAAGACTGTAGCTGAAGGTATTAAATTCCCTGTACCTGATGAGATGGTTGAATCTGTTGATACAAAAGGTGGTGCACCATTACCTCTTCCTAATGCATTACTCAAATTACCTTTACCTGACGGTTGTGAAACACTTGCAGGAGATGCAATTCGTTTATGGGATTTCTTGTATTGCTTTAATAAGCAGCTTTCTTTGACACCTGTGAATCTGAATGATTTTCTTGAATTGCTTGCTTATCAAGATGGTCCATCTGTACCACTTGCTGAAATCTCATGTGCATTACTACGTGCAATTCTTGGTGATTTGAATTTTGTGAATCGATTTGCACGCGATTATGATGCAGAACTGGAAAAAGAGAAAGAGAAAGTGAAATTGGAAGCATCGGCAGCAGGAGGTGCCGCAACTTCTACTAGTGCAAGTACTACTGGCGGTAGTAATGGTTGTGATTCTAATTTTGATTCTGAGTTTGCTCCATTAGAAGAGCTTGAACTGTTACGATCTACAGCAAAGCGATTATTACCTAGAAAGTTGAAGACAGATATGGTTGACGCTTTGCGATGGGAATCTATTATTCGTGGTATTTTTCATCGCCTCAGTCCAATTGCTTCAGCATTTGAAAAGAAAAATGAGAAACGGAGACACGATGGTACTCTTTTGCCTCAAGATATTGATTTAGAAAATAATATGACTTTTGATCGCAAACACTACTTGGATAATGTTATTACTGCTTCGAAAGAATTCCGAGAAAAAGAGTTTCATGAACTTTCCTTTGAAAGCAAACTAATAATCCTTTGTGCTATGTGTAAACAATGCTATGATACTGAGCGTTTTAGACGTATTATTGGTGAAAATGCAGAGGAGCGTTCTGAGCGTGTTTTACAAACAAAGAAGGCTTTAAAAGAGGAGAAAGATAAAAAGCGTGAATTACTTAATCATCCTTCTATTCGTAGAAAAGCTCTTGCTTTTTGCCGTGAAGAGAATATGAAAAACTACGCTGAGAAAGATGATGTTGCTCAACAAAAAGCTCAATTATTAATTGCGAAGGCTGCTAAAGCTACTGAGGCTTTAAAAAATGCGACTGAAGCTCCTAAAGGAAAAGGCCCAAAAACTTCTAC
>JACKZZ010009536.1_pt1 | contig 19709 bp, 8 predicted proteins | sample 8027871 | NCBI WGS metagenome assembly JACKZZ01 (sample SAMN15724774, study PRJNA655200) | protist metagenome | isolation source: fluorescence activated cell sorting (FACS) single amplified genomes of... | place: USA: West Boothbay Harbor, Gulf of Maine | collected 2000-07-19
TCAAGTCTCGACAGAATTCAGAAATTCATACAAGTCGCAAGCATGCTCAATGCTGTATGCAGAAATGAGAGTCGGCGGAGTTACCAACTTTGGAAGGGGTGTAACCGGAATCGGAAATGGATCTCACCCTTTTTTTTTTTATTTTTTTTTTTACTTACCAAAAAAAATTTAGATTTTTATCTATTAAATTTTAATCGATACGGCTTGTACCTCGGGGTACGCCTATTGGTTAAATTTGACATCAATTCCCGGAGGTTTCGGGAGTTGATTTTCGCCGAGCTCGTGCCATCTGATCAACGGCTCATGCTACAAAGTGAAAGCTTACAGAGTTCGGGTAGTTATTAATCTGAAGTGACCTAAGACATCCACATTTTTTCTGTGTCATTTATTTCTCGAGTTGGAGTTTTTACCATTCAAAACATCTTGCGTAAAACCAACTAACTCTCTTCGGTCGACGTCTCGATCAACAAATAATGCACACAATAACCCCGCAGTCACACCGCAATATCGACTTAAAAACAAGTTGCAAAACGACGTTTTTACACGGCCTTGTCATAAGGATTCTAACTCTTCACTATTTACACACAATTAGTCTACTAATTTTACACAGCCGGCAGCTTGTCTAGTAATACAATAATCAAAATTCGCTCTGATGTACAAAACTCACAAAATATCGTCGAGCGCACGCTGCACACCTTTCAAACAACACAAGAAGCGCACTTTGCAAAAGCCTTCTCATTTACGATAAGTTGAAATGCAAACGCCTCTCCCACAATTGTTACAGGGCATCTTAAAAAAAAATGCTCACCCCTCTCACCTACAAGCCACAGCCGCGCGCCTCGCTACGGCATTTACACTTTTCGCTTCTGCATGCCAGATAGCGAGTTACATTTACCAGAGCTCTTCAAGCTGTTCATCGATAACGAACAGCTCAAACTCTATGCAGTCCTTCACTCTCATTCCGAGTCATCAGAGTCGACCCACGCCGCTGGCGGTATCGGCGACACGGGCGACTTCTTCGCATCGATGGCGCCGACGGCAATCTGTACGCCGTCGAAGTCGAGAGGCGCGACGCCGACGGAGTTGCGGCGCGAGCGATTCGACGACGCGTGTGAAGAGGCGCGCGAATCGCGCTCCGGCATGGCGTCTTCGATCGTCTTGGTCTCCTTCGCCTCACGCTTGCGACGCACAAGGAGGAAGAGGATGAGCAGACAGCAGATGCCACCGCCGACGCCGCCACCGACGATTGCCGGCAACAAGTCAGAGTCACCAGAGTCAGCGCCCGTCGTCATAACCACTGACGTCGACGGTACCTCGCCGCTGAAGAAAAAGAGCGGATCAATGGCTGGACGGCCGCCAGCAGCCTTCATGTTGCGATGCAGCTGCGAATTCTCGTTTGTCACCACCTCTTGCAGCTTGGCGCCCGTCGACGTGTTGTGCGTCACCGCCACAATCATCGCATTCCGGCCATCGTCGCGCACGAACTGGAGATCGACGGACGCCGCGCCGAGCTCGCGCTCGAGGTGCGTGTCCACGATCGCCATCACCGACGCCGTCGTCACACCGGCCGGCATGTCAATGATGCGCACGAGACCGTAGCCGAGGTTACCGTCGGCATTGATGCGCGACGGGTCGGCGACGAGGTCGAGGTTGAGCGACAAATATTCCGTCGCCGCGGAGCGGTCACCTTCCTGCTGCACGCTGTCATCGGCATTCTGATGCAGCCGACGTGATCCGTTTACAGCGTTCAATACCTTGCGGAAGACGCGACCGGTGCCGAGCAGACGACGTCCACTACCCTGACCCAATTGATACGACAGCGTCGCCGTAGCTTCCAGCTTCGTGTAGAATGTCGTTTGCGGCGGCAGGTTTGCAGTGAAGGCAAACGAGCAGTAATCAGCGCCGTTCGCTTGGATCGACGTCAGAGTGTTGACGGCAGCCGATTGCGACACGAGCGTGTGACGCGGATTCAACCCGTCAGTCACGTCATCCGGCAAGTCAGCCAAGGGGACCGCATTGGTTTCCGCATTGTCCAAATAGTACGAGCGTTTCACCTCTTTCAGGACAACGGAAGTGAGGATAACGTCGGGAGAGGAAATTTGCAGGAGGCCATTGATCAGCTCGCCATCGTACCACGTTGCCTGATTCGCCGGCATGTCGTCGACACCATACACATGATTCTGCACGTAGTCCGCCAGAGCAGACGTGGAAACTGTAATCAATGTGCCGGTGATCGATGCATCCGCCAGGTTGGCACCGCAATAGTTGTCTGCTGACAAGTTGATCACCACTTCGCGCCTTTGATCCGGGTAGTACGTTGCATCGCACAGGTGGATCGAGTTGGCCGACAAGTCATACCCGCTAGGAATACAAGTAGATTCGAACTGCAGGAAGAATGTAGGAGATGCAACGGCACAGCCAGGAGGAAACGCAATCGTCGTGCCAAAAGTCTGCACGCAATTCGCAGAGGGGAATAAGGCATCAAGGTTCGACGGAGCGCCGCACCGGGTATCCGAGGCAGCGGTCAAGATCTCAGGATTCGCTTCCGTGGCGACGTAGTTAGTTCCGTCAGAGCTGCAGTCTTCAGTATCGGTCACGCGGCAAACGCGCAAGTACGACGACTTCAACTTGTGAGGCCACGGAACACTTGTCGTCACCTCGACGTACGCGCCATACTGAAGGGTCGTTTCGTCAAGGACGCGAATGAATACTTTGTTCAAAAATGCGGCGATCTCACCTGGCAAAGCGATGTATGCCGAATAGACGGTGACGTCGAATACGCAGAACTCAATTCGACCCTCCTCCGCAGACGACTGTGCAACCAAGTCCGTGGTACGATCACCGTATTTCGTCTGAAAACCGTTGCTCGTTTCATATAACTCATGAATCGAATTATTGCTCGTGTCACGCGCCTTGACCAAAACTCTGGTCGTCATTCCAGCGCTAAAGGTGTGATCGGCGTCGTTCTGAACCTCGACGTTTTCGATGATGAATGACGATGTGAGCGGCTCATCGTCGCCCGACAAGTCCATGTTATCCTCATAGTGATCATTCACCGCGTAAGATTCAAGTGTGATCGATAGGTAGTTCATACCATTGTCGCGGGTCGCGGGATTCGCAATACGACGCTCAATGTCAGCAGGACAAGTGCCATCAGCCTTCGGACGCGGATACATGTGATCTTCGACGATCACAGTGATTTGACACGACTGTTCGTTGTCGTTTTGATCTTTCGCTGTAAAAACGAGCGTCGTCGCGCCCACCTCGAAAACTTTCTCGTCCGTGTAGGTGTTGCCGTTCCCAGGCGTCACATCTAAATCATTTAAGAACAGCTTCAATGACGCTTCCGGGTCCGCTAAACCCATGACACGGTTGTCCGAATATGTGACCGTGATAAGCTTTTCAGCCTGAAACGCAGTGTGCGAGTCGAGAGTGTAAAGCTTTGACACGGACGAAGCGTCCGATCCGTCGGCTCCACCCACTCCGAGCGAGCATTGAATTGTCGGTTTTGTGTTATCTATCGTACGCACAATAACATCACACGTGTTGGTTGAGCATGGAGAATCGACGCAACTGTAATCGGGATCCGTGCCATCATCTGCAAGGTAAGAAATAGTGTTATCGCCCCAGGTCAGCGGTTCGCCTACAACTGGACCTTCAATTCTACCGCAGGAAGCAAGGTGGCGGTTATCTGCGCACGTCACATCACTATAATCGTCCGCTTGCAGGTAAATGAACGTGACATCTTCATTATCGCGCGCAGAGTTCGAAAAAATCTCCACGGGATCGGGACAATTGATCGATGGTCTGGTTACATCGCGCACGATGACGCTTGCAGGGCACGTACCGTCGATACCCACTGTGTACGGCAAACTACCATCGTTTGCAAAGAACGAAATATCAAACTGGCCGGGGGGGAAGGCCGGACTGGTGGCGGCGATCGTGCAAGGATACCCATCCCAATAGCAGCCATTCTGGATGTTTGCAATTCCATTTTCAACCTGAAAGTCAGGATGGTTGTCGCCGAGGGAGCTCCAAGAGGGAGTTGTGAAAGTCGTCAGCAATGCAGCGTCAGCCGTCGACGTAATCGTTAACTCCGAAGGAAAAGAGTGGTTATAATAATCATTGCACGACACCACGGGCGCCGTGTTGTCGATTACTGTGACAGTAAATGGATCTCTCGAAACCACGCAATCAACATCCGGCGAGTTTGCGATGGTGCAATAATCGTCGAAGACCGCACGGAAGTGGTGCCTACCAACCGGCAGATTCATTGCGATAGAGTTCGAGACCTCGGCACAGTTAACATTCTCGTCATCACATTTCTCGATGTAAAAAGCGCCGAGCTCGTTGTCAATGACCGTAATAGAATTCGTGACTTGGGAACGGGTAAACGGTGCCGAGTCACACAGGGTCGTATCAGCGTTATTGCAGTAATCATTCGTGTAAAGATCAAGAGAAGTTGCGATAATGGTCGGTGGCGTATTGTCGACAACTGTAACTACGAGTTCACAAACAAGCGGCGAAGCAGCATTCTCCGAGGCATCCTGTGCACCACTAAAGTGGAAAACATGAGATCCTCGCGGCAGTTGGAGTTGCAGAAGCTCTGAAATCGTGTACGAATACTGGATTCCATTCACAGTTCTTAAAGCTGCACAGTAATTCTCGCTCACATGGGGTTCTGCACTACAATCAATCGTATTGTCAAAGTTGTCTGTGATTGTGACGGAAAAAGAGGGCAGACTTGAAAGGTTTTGCGTTGTGGCCACACCCGAATCGGCCGGGGAGAAAAGGAGCTGGGGCGCCGTTTCTCCAACGTACAGGTCTGTGTCCGGAAGCACGATAGTCTTCGTATCACCGCAATCATACGTCGGCGGTGCCTTGTCACGGCATACGACGGTAATTGTCTTCGTTTGCGGGTTATATGACGTGTCCACCATGTCATATTTGATTTTATAGATGCCGATCGCAAGGCGCGCAGGCATCACATTTACTTCCAACGAGCCGCTGCTAGAGCAGCCAGAATCAAGGCCGAAACCGTCAATGGGAACAGGCAGACAGCTGTACTGATTGATTACTTGGAACGTCTCGGAGCCTGCCATGATTTCGACATTGTCGGTCGCATACAAGGCAGGAGAGGTGATCAACGAGGAATCGCAAGTGTGCGCATCACTAAAGGATTCTGAATTCAAGCCCTGTTCGTCGCTCGCTGGTCCAAATGTCGGCGCCTGGTTATCGCGCACATCGACAGAGAACGAACACGTAGACGAGTGCCCAGCATTATCGGTTGCCGTAAGAGTAAACTCGTAGATCTTGCCTGGGCCATCAAAGTAGTCCGACGCGCCAGACGGCAGCTGCACTCCAGGGGCAGCGTTTATGCTAGTGCCAGCATCATCATACGTTAGCGTCCATGATAAGATCGCATCGTTGTCCGCAATCGCACCGCTAGTCTCCAACGCGGACAACGTGGTTGCGCCGAGCGTAGCATACGGCTTGTCTAAGTCGTCATACAGCACCTTCGTTTGACCCTCACCAGCTCCAAAGTTCGGGATTAACGAACACTCGACAATCGGCTTGTAGGTATCGACCACCTTGAACGCATACGAGCATGAATTGGTTCGAATGATAGGATCGAAGTCAGGATCAGAAATAGTCGTCGTCGCAACATATTCTCCGTACGGTAGCTCGTCGCCATCTGAATAGTTATTTGACAGCTGCGTAGAAGTACCATCGACATTTACATTATCATCAGCTACAAGACCGCTTTGACTATGCGTCCACGTCTTCGATGTTTCACCCGCGGCAATGTACACAATGCCAGCCGTCGAACTCAGATCATTGGGACCAACATCAGACACAGGGACTGGTGTTGCGGACGGCGAATTACACACAGTATACGTCGGATCTTCGTTGTCGTTCACCCTGATTGATATCGTGCAAGAATGTGCGACCTGCGGGTACCTATCGTCGTCAATAATGAACGTGAAAACATGCAGATCTGCCTGTGCCGCTAGTGGAAAGGGCGGGTTTCCCGGGCTCGGCACCACACCAACATTACCCACGTTGTCAGTCGCCTGCACTTGCGCGAGAAGAGCCTGCGCGGTGAGCAGAAAGCCGCAATCGTCGCACAAGCCGGTAGTGCCACTGTGCGTCGCCGAGTATCCCGGCTGTGAGGGGTCAGTCGGGCGGGCGTACAGGGCACTTGAGCCTGGTGTGGCCGCACAGTTGATGCTCGGTTCCTCAGTATCGGTCACCTTTATAGTAATCTCGCAAGTGTTCACATTCGGCTTCGGTTGTCCAGACAACGCATCCACAGCGCCGTCTTTCGCGGTAATGGTGATGACATGGGTGCCGACGACCAGTGCATCGCCCCATTCGATAGCGTAGGTACCCTCGGCTTGCGGAAATACGGTGGCGCCATCGAGGTGCGTGTAGGCATCAGAATATGTAACGCTGTCAACACCGCTCGCGTTGTCGAGCCACTCGGGCGCTGTCGCCAACGTGGCGGCACCATTCGCGTCGAACCAGTTTCCAGTGTAGTTGCCGCTAAGATAAAAGTTCGTCAGCACGCTCTTCGTGCCGGAAAAGAAGACGTTGGAGCATCCGTTCTCAGGATGAACCCCAGTACTGATGAGATCGTTCTTGAGTCGCGGCTTTTCATCGTCTTCGACACCTACAGGGAAGCGGCAGTCGCCTTCGTTGTCGGACGTGTCGACCGCCGTCTGGTGCGTCATATGGTTACCAAGCGGCCATTGGGTAGACGACGAAATAGAATTACCTTCGGCATCCAGCGTCGTCGACGAAGCAATTTCAACATTGTCAAGAGGACCCGTCGCATAGTTCCACTCGCCCGACCAGTAGTTGCGTTGGAGGTAGTCTACGTTGGTCATCAGACTCGTTCCAAAAACATGAGGAGTATTCGCCGCTATTGGACAAAAGTACGTTGGATTTTTGTTGTCAATGGCAGTGACGATCCACTCGCAGCTTTCCGACTCTAAGTCGGCGTGGTCTGTGACGAGCAATTTAAACTCATATTGCGTATTCTTAAAAGGATCGGTGGAGCGCAGCTGCACAGACGGAGTTGTCACCGTATTAATGATTGCAGAGTTCAACTTGTTGTACGTCAAGGTGACGGTCTTAAGTAGGCCAGTATTGTCCGTAGCATACGCACTCGGGTCCGTAATCAGCTCGTCTACCACGGGCAACCACAATTCAACTGGGAAGGTCGCATCCTGACGTTGCGGGCCATCGGGCGTGTAAATTTGAAGATCTAATGCATTTGCTTTAAGTCCATCACAATCAATCATAGGAGGAGTCGTATCCTTTACAACAAGCTGGACTTCGCAAGTCGCCTGGAACGGGCCGGTTGTAGAGGGATCAGGATCTGGATAGAGCAGAGACGCAGAAGCCGGTGCATCATCTTCAGCAGTGAACCTGATGGAGTAGCGTCCGACTGCAAGAGAGGGGGCTGCCAGGTTGAAATTTGGAATAACGGTCTCGGCACCGCTGTCAAGAAGACGCACAGCACTGAAAGTGACAAGGCCGTCGGTAGGCGCAGCGTTATCTTGGCCAGACGCCAAACTCATCGGGTCATTGTACACAGCACTGTCGTAGTTCGAACCGATTGGAACCTCGTATTGAGTGCAGTTGTCACCGCACGACGTAGGAGCCAGGCCTGCAGTAGAAAGGACAGCTCCACAGTCAATGGTCGGTTTCTCGCAGTCAACCGGTGTCTCTGTCCACGTACACAACTGCACCTCAGGGTTGTAATCGTCTTCAGCTGAAAATACAAACGAGGTAGCAGTAGTATAGGTAGACACATTACTAGGGCTGATGCCAGACGATTTCAAAGCGACGTTGTCACATGCAGACAAAGAAGGGTCAACGAACGATGCTGCGTTACTGCCCACGTCCATGCACACATCACGTGTCGCGGGACAAGAACTAGACGCGAGCGTCGGCGGAGTCACATCTATCATATCCACCGAGACCTCACAATCTTGACCGACGTTGTAATCCGCGTCGCTCGTGGGTTGGCCATCTGAAGTGGCCGAATCTCTGCCGCCGTACGTTAGAGTGTACTCCGGCTTAAACGGAACCCCGAAAAGGTCGCTCTCAACATGATTCCCTGCGGTAATCGTCTTCAGAGTAATTTGCGAGTAGTTGAGTAAATCGACGTTATCAAACAAATATAAACTGTCCGCATAGTCGACTAGATTCGCCACCGCGTTGCATGTGGATGGAAAAGTGATAGCACCAGCATTCGCATTGACATTGGCGCAGTTCGTGAAGCTCGGCGCCTCGTTGTCGGCGACATAAAACGTGTAGGTGCAAATGTTCGACCCGTTCTGGCGAAAATCGTCGGCGGAGCACTCGATCGTGTGCGGACCGCCGAGAGAATAAGATCCCGCCGTTCCCACACATTCATAATTAACACAAGCAACATTGTCGTCGCACTGCACCGCAGCATTCGCATGCTGCACAAGCGTCGCATCAGATGAATATACGTCGAGGCCTTCGGTTGTGTCGACAATCATGCCGTCATAAATATCGGACGAATCGTCACATGTAACTACAGCCGGATACCGGTCCCAAATCTCAATTTGCAGTTGACAGGCCTGTGCATTCACATTGCCAAGTGCGTTCGTCAGCGTGAAAGATCCGTACGATTCATAGTTTACGTTCGCCTGCAGCGCAGAGCCTGGCGTCACGCCAGCTTGGCTTGAATGGTCCAAAGTCCAAGTGAACGGTCGCAGCTCGGTAGCGACGAGGGGCGGATCCAAATTCGGAATATGGGTAAGTACGTCATCGGATGAGAGCACGTAAGATTCAGAATCGATATCGATGTAGTACCGTCTCAAAATATCGGAACACGTCGGTTCATCAGTGTTGAGGTAAACGTGGAACGAGCACGAACGACAATTGTCTGCATTTAGCGTTGTCGTCGCGACTAGGCCGACATTGTACGCCCCGGCGCCGTCGCACGCCGTGTACTCAATGCGGTACACCGCTCCACCGACACCGCTGGGCATGCCAACAACCTCGGCATCGGTGCTGTCGAATACCTTCGACGTGATGCTCTCAGTGACGTCTCCAGCGCGCCGATCAAAGGCGGAGGCAGTCAAGTCTGCGACATCACTCCAGGCGTACGTCTTAAATGGATCTGTGGACGAGCTTCCAGAACCCTTCGTGGAGTCCGGTGAAGCGGGGCATGTGATCGCCGGTTTCTCATCGTCGAGTACTTTCACGTTCACAGTACACGAGGCACTCGCGGCCTCCGGCGTCGCGTCCGAATCATCAGAGTCGTCGTACGCGGTCAGCGTCACCTTCGTCGTGAACGGGTTTATCAGAATGCCGTCGGCAATCTGTGGCGAGTACACTTCTGGGGGGCCCTCCTCGTAATTAGACGTCTCTTCGGTCTCTGTGCACACAAACGTGACGGCATCGCACGTCGAGCTGGCGCTATCGGGTTGCAGAAACGTGCCACGCGACGACTCCGTCTGGGCGGTGAGGCGTAGCTCGTGATACGAGTTCTCGACGACGACGACGCTCGGGAAGACATCAACAGCAGAGAGAGTCTCGTTGATGGCTGCGATGCTCTTGCGCATTTCCAGATCATTTTCGTCGCCGATTTGGGACCATTGGATGACAATGTCCTCACAGTCCCACTCCGGTGGCTCGGTATCAGACACACATTGGCCCGTCTCTGGATCTATCTCATAGCCAATTGCCGAGCAATCGCACTTGTTGATCCAATCGGCGGGGCGACTATTCATGCACTGCCTTCCGAAGAGATCTTGCTCGCCGTTCTCGTTAGACAGCCACAAGTCGGATCCCGGGTACGAGTCAAACGGAGCGATGATGTCGTTCGCGTGGGTGCCGTGGCCGTTCGGCTTAACGCCACGATTGGGTTTCCAAACGGCATTTTTGGAAATACAAATGGAGTTGTACTTGATCGAACCGTCGTCATTATATGAACTCGTAGCGTGGCACACGGGCACCTTCCAGCTGCCGCACTGTTTCGGGTTGTTGGGGATACCTTCGCCCGTGTTACACCAGCCGCTACCGCAGTCGTCGTCGTCGTAACACTCGTGCGGGTTGAAGAGCTTCACGAGCGACGTCGAAACGGTGATTTGTCGCGAGAGTCTCACCTGCCAATTGATAGGCGTGAGCACATCTTGCCTCGCTACGCCATTAATCGCCGCGTCACCAGCATCAGCAGCAGAAAGAATGACTTCGGCGTACACCCACAGCGTGCCGGAGAACACAGGATCATCGCCATCGTCGTCAATCGCAAAGGTGCAAGGGTCGAGGTTCTGCACCAATGAGAACTCGGAGACGCAATCAGCGACCGGAACGGCCGAGATACCATTAGGACCGACGATGATGGGATCGACGCCCGGGCACTGGTTAGCCGCGCGTGGGCCCTCATTGCCGACGATCGAGCCTGCCAGCTGCGCGTCTTGCGCGTTGAAGCCGAAGCGCACGTTCTCGTAGATGTTGGGTAGCTGCACCTGCAGTTGAATCGCAGCCTCGCCGTTGTTGAGAAACAGCTGCGACGTCGGCTGCAGCACAGGTGTCAATGTTTTTTGGAGAACTTGTGGCAACACACATGGGTCCGCGTGCGTGACGTAGCACTCCTCCGGGACTGCGTCATTCGGGGTGATATCCACTCCCGACATCGTACCAGCGGTGAGCTCAAGCGTCGTTTCGGGAGCACCATTCACCGAGCGGCTGCGCAGCAGTACTCCGCCGCGTATCTCGATTTTGTCGCCCGCGGCGACGACCGCCGTGCCCCTCAGGAAGGCGCCGGCGCGATTGCACGTCACCGTCGCGAGGCCGACACCCGCCGGTACCGTGTAGACGGGTGCCACAGAATACTGAGTCTGTGCCAGCACAGATGAGACGACGAGACTCAGTAGCAAAAAAGCTGTCGTATGTTATGAAAGTGTACGAGGCGCGATGGTAGACATTTGATTGTGAGGCGGGGTTTGAGAAACACTCTAATCAAGGCATCTGAACGATGATACAGAGCTGCTGGCCAAGGCGTCGATTAAGGAGATAATTATGAGCGAGAAGCCACGTATACAAAATAAAGTGCACAAATGGACAATGGTAAGAAAAGCTTAACTGGATTGCAAAAAAAAATTCGCGAACACTTCAATAGGCTAGTACAAGATAAGATTGAGGGAACACGCCAATTTGCGCTTATGTGATTACAGCTCTCACTATAAGCGATATTTACCTTGCAAGCGAAACATAATTTAAAAAACCAACAGATGGAGAGGCTCTCAAATGGAGAGGTTCCAAGTTTGGTTTCTGTAATGATGTGTAAGGTACCACCGAAGATGGTGAAAAAGGAGAACAGGTACATATGCTTACGGACATTTTCGGATTTTTTCTCCTTGAACGGGTTTTAAAGGAAGTGGAAATCATTTGAAAACATCAAGTAACATCTCAATGAAATTCACAATAATAAATACACAATACAAACACTGACAGAGACAGAATACTCATAAAAACTGATTAATATTAAGTCAATAATAGTAAATAGTTATTTCGTTTTGGCCACACCGGTTTATTTACTGGTGGCGAACGTAATTATACGACACGCCCTATCTAATAAATGCATTATTTAAAATGCATTTCTCGTCGACAAAACAGAAGTGATTCAACAAAAACATACACATCACGTGCATTTAAAAGAATAGAAAAAGATGCCCCCCTCATTCGTGGGTGGCGAAACTGGCGGCATTGCTGAAAATGGCAATGAAGTGCGGGAGTTGACAGCGGAGGATGGTGATGTCGCCAACGTTGACGTTGCAAACCGCGGCGACGACGATTATGATGATGATGATGACGCGGAGCTTTCGATTGAGATCGACGACACAGCGGCGAAGATGCTCACAAACGTTCGACAGATGCACAAGGCGGAGGTGATCGAAGACCTCATCGACGGGATCACTGTCAATTGTTTCGACCAGTGCATCTTTCCCATATCTCACCGGCTAACGAACAGCGATAAGGCGTGTATTGACGTGTGTATGGAGCGGTTTACTACAGCGCAGAATATAGTTGTCAACATGCTCCAGAAGTCATGACTGACGTCTACGAACACGTGATGAAATTAAAATAGTTGATGGAAGTGAGTCAAATTCAATAGTTCATTGTAAAATGCGAATCAGTATCAGGCCGATACGGTGCTGAGCTGTGTCTGTGCCACGCCGCTGGCCGCCGAAATGGCGACCGCGCCGGCGACGGTGACAAACAAAGTGACAAGTATGACTAAAGCTCGGTGCACAGCTGCACCCACCGGCACCGACACAGGCAGGTGCGCCATGGTAACAGCGTGGGGAGCAGTGGTGGTAACGACGCCATGAGCATCAGCAACGTCGCCGTCAACGGTCGCAACCGTCGTCGTCAGGAGGCGTCGTACCCATAGCCGTGGAGACGCGGCCTCGCTATCCCCGCTACCCTTGCGGTCACCATTGCCACCATCACTGTCCTTGCTACCGCTGCCACCGCTGCCTTCATTGCCTTGATTGACTTTGGGAGCGAGGCACGATAGAAAGACGAGCGGCGCCGGTACAGTGGCGCGCGCTCGTCGCTCACCGTGCACCGCTGCTGACGGCACGCCGTAGCGCAGGTGTAGAGGTACCAACAGCGGTGGTGACGACGATGACGATGACGAAGACGACGACGATGGCAGCGGCGGTGGCGGTGGCATCGAAGACGCCAGCGACAACAGCGGCGCACGAACGATGAGAGTCCGATGTGAAGACAGCGCTGCCGGTGCCTCCAAGTCGAAAGGTGCGGCCGCCGCCGTCAATGGACCCACGCCGAGACGCCAACGGTCGGCCAACTCGTACACATCAGCGTAAACTGCCGCAGGCAGCGTCTCGACGACAATAAGTTCGCACGCAGCCGACGAAGAGGATAGTGAAAACCACGACAAGAATGACGAGGATGACGATGATAACGATAAAAACGACAATAACGACGACAGTGGCGGTGGTGGCGGTCGCGACGGCGAGAAAAGGACAGACCCGTCGCATGCAATGGCGCAGGCGGCAGCATCAGCAAAGGATATCGTTGTACGCAGCTCACGATGAAAACCATGCGGTGACAATGAGCGGCTGAGGTACAGCGCACACGCGCTGTGCGCTGCTAGGCAAGCTGCCGCCACCATGAACGGCGGTAACGCCGCTGCCGTGGCCGCATCTCTTGACGACGTTGGCGGCGGCGGCGACACTGGTGGCGTCGACTTGACATTAAAGATCGTCGACGATGTCGCAGCGGCGGCGGTGAGGGTAGCATTGGTGACAGCGACACAGACAGCGACGCGTGCATGCGATTCCGCCACCCCAGTCGTCGGCGCAGCCGCAGCCACCACGCCAAGCGGCAGCACAATCTTGACGCCGTCGCCGGCGCCAGTGGCGGCGGCGTCGAGCCGAGCCGTCTCCTCCCAATCAACGTGCACAGAACCTCCGTCGTCACCAGCGCTACAACGGCTTACCCGCACAAAGGCGACGTCGGTTTCGAGCCTGCGACCTAAAGGCAACTCGCCGGTGCTGTTGGTATCACCGTCGCATTGATGCGCCCTCGATCGTGCACCGAATGAAAGCCATTGGGCAGAGACTGCCGTACGCAACGCCACCGCTGCAGCCGCCACCGCCGTCGCCGCCGCCGGTATCGATGTTGTCGTCGACGCGTCCATACACGAGGTCGAAGACGACAACATACCGTGACAGCCGGCGTGATCGTTAATACCAACGCCGCCACTGCCACCATCGTCGGCGCCGATGAACGCTGCTTGCGCTACAAAGCGCACGAAGCGGCCACGTAAAAATGTCGAATTCGTTGGCGTTACCGCTGCACTTGAGGACGCATGCATCGTCAGGTGCCGCAGTGAGCGAGCAAACGACGTCGCAGAGGCGGCGTCGCTGCCTTTATCGCTGTCACCGCCGTCGCAGTTGAAAGAATCGATCGGAACGGCCGCGAGGCGGGAAAATGGTGATGGCGGAGGCGTCAGCGACGATGGCACCGTCATCGGTGTAGATGACGCATTAGACGGCGGCGGCGACGGCCTCAGCAGTAACGCGCACGTCTCACGCGCAAAAGCGCCGCCAGTGGCGAGCAAAACGTCGGCAAAGGCGGCAGCGTTGCACTCAACACGTGCCACTGCTGCAGCCGCCACGACATGCGGCATCGCATGCAGCGTCTCAACAAACGCACGCGAGAGAACGAGTGACAAAAACGACGGCTCGTCGCGCGTTGCCACCGTCGCGATACCCGCTGCCGCCGTCCCAGCCGCCGCCGCGGCGCCGCGCGCTCGCTCTCGGAGCTCAGCAGCTGCCGATGTCGCGGCCAACGGCGCATACAGAGCTTCAACTGAATCGACGCCTGGAGGCAAAAGTCGGGATACCGTCACCGGTTGTGTAGAGGCGCTGCTACCGCCGTTATCGTCATGATTGCTTGTAGCGTTGGTGACGACGGCATCGAGATTCGGACGTATCGTAGCAGATAGATCAAAGGCGATGCCGGCAACGGCGGCGGTCGACATTGTGAATTCGGTTACGCCGACGCAGCCACTTTCGGTGGTAGATGTGTCTGTAGTGACAGGGGTGGACGCCTCTGAAGTGTCACACCTGCGCTTCGCAAGTAGCGACACGACCGCCCGCGACGTTGTAGCCTTGGCTATCGTAGTCACCGGCACCGTCCTAAGTGCGACTGCGGCGGTGGCAGCCACAGCAAACAGTACCAGCGCTGCCGCTGCCACCACAAACGCCAACGCGACGAATCGCTGCATTCGCTGGCTTCGCTGTCGCGACGAGAAATGACGCAAGAAAATACACTTTCCGCAAGCGGAGGTCTGTAGCGAAAGAAACGACACAGGGTATTTAGAAACGAAAGTAGGGTCTATAGCGCACCTAAACACGAACTGTTGCAAGACAGGTTGAGGGTTTATCGTCGGCGAAGACGAATGAACGAGGACAGCAATTTTGAGGACAATAAAATCTATTATATAATTAAATAAATGAGTTCACTTGGTCTCGCGTGAATGCGATTTTTCGGCTGGACCAATTGATTCACTTGCCGCGCTTTGGGCGGCGCGGCGAGCCCGCAGGTGCGACGACACGTGGTCCCGAATGCACTGCTGGAAGTCTTCCCATTCGTCACGACAAGGATTTTCCATGCTCTTTTGGTCCTGCAAGTCCTTCAGGAACGCTGCTTGACAGCGCTCATATTGCTCCCGCAGCGACGGACACGCCTTGTCAATCCCAAGCGATTGTCCACTCCCCATTTATATGCCTTGAATTATCAACGTCACCACCTTCAAGTCGTTTGTCGTCAAGTTGCGAAGTGCTGCTGCGAAGTGGAGTCCACAATTTTCTCAAGCAACATTATCATCATTATTGACGAACAACACGAAATAACAAGAACACTCTTGATCTAGAGCTAAAGACATAATAATCAAGCGGGTTTTTCGTCTACGCGGACGCATGCAACGATTGAGGTGCAGCTCTACCGAATTGATGGTTGACTGAACACAGTACAAAGGCAGGTTGTGCAAATGGCATAGAGCTCACGTGACACTTTAATTTTTGGATGCCGCGAAACATTCCAACTTTCTATACAGGGATGTCGCAAAAGATTCTAACTTTCAAAGCACAGGGCGTCGTTTTTGAGAAACCAGTTTGCACCAGTTCTGTACGTCGCTCTCCATTCGCTCGAATTAATGTTGTTTGGTGCGTTTCGCTCGATATTGTTCTGCTTCGGTCTGCTCCAAATCACTCCCACTCCGTCGTAGCCGGTGGTTTACTGGTGAGGTCATAAACAACGCGGCACACACCATCCAACGCAAGCAGAGAGTCGACAATCTCCGCCAACACGGCGTAAGGTAACGCATTGTCAGCGGCGCCTAGGGAGAGGAAAAGAGAAATCGAAAACTGTGAGTAGGCAGAGGGAAGCTTGGGACAACAAAAACGAAGCAAAGGGCAAGCATTAGCCATACCCACCTGGCACGGCTGGCACGCCTGTCATAAAGTCATTGGTGATAAACGGTCGCAATCCTATAGAGCGTGCGCCGGTTACACCAAAATCACAGGGTAGCAGCAGCACAGGAACCTGAGACAGCTTGCGCATCAGTTTATGCCGGAACAATGCATTGTTCACGATGGCGTCGGCGCGGCGCAAAAGTGCAAGATTGTCTGGTGTTAGCCGCGTGCAAGTTATAGAACGTTCACAACGGACCGCCGACATCGCCACTGGCGTCGTCTTCACCGTCGTCGATGGCGGTGCGAAGATATAGCACACGCGATTGACGCTGTCAACACGCCGCGTGATTTCCTTCGCCGCTTCGATTAATGCCGGCCAGTCAAGCGCGCGCACGAGAGCGTCAGTGCTGCCAAACACACTGGCAGCGGCGATGTCGTCGGAAGCAACGTAGGTGGCGTGCGTGACGCCGACGAGGTGTGAGTAAGTACGACAATCACCTTGCACACCCACGGTACGCACTGGCAGCAACACGCCCTGTAGCGGCAGTGAGGATAATGTCGACGACGACGGTGACGGTGGTGGCGGTGATGACAACGACAACGAAGACGATGGCGATGACATAGTTGTTGGTAGCGGCACACGCAGAGCCGTCTCCGGCGGCAGCTCGGCGAGTGTCGTTGATAGCTGCGTGCATAGGGCGACGTCGTCGTGTGTTTCATACGCCTCCGTGGCGCAAAGCACGCGAATAGCCAGCCCAGGCCTGTGTTGTCATGACGATGATAATACGGATGATTTTAACTAACTCTGCATAAATAAATAACATATATACAGACACGCACGTTCAAATAAGGCGGACTATGCCGCGCCACTGAACGTACCCCGGGAAAGGCTGGCGCCACACAAGACATGCGGGTAAGCCGAGCTCTGTCTCGCCCAGTGCACGCACTTCGTCCTTGTGCATGTCAGACAACGGTTCAACTAAGGTGAGCGGTTAATAGAGTATACACGCACGATCGACGTGAGATGGACAATGGTAGAGACGTTGCAATGACAAAGAACGCATACGCACGCAGACACACATACACACACATCAAAATACACTATGATACCCACCAATGCGGCCGCGCGCACGCAGCTCGCGCACCAGTGCCGTATCGTTGTGGTGCGTCTTGATCACGTCAGCGGCGCCACCGACATCAGCATTAGCTGACTCGATCAGATCCGGTCGCAGCGTGCCCTGAGCCAACAACACATCGTCGGCGCACCAGCCCAGCGTAGCAAGATGTGCTTCACTCACGCGCATGAATGTGTCGCCAATGATGCGCCGTTTGTGTTCCGGATTCACCGTTTCATCAAGACGAGCCGTCTGCGTGCCATCCTCCAGCGTGGTGGTGGCAGCGGCGAACGTAGCGGCGGCGTTAATGACGGTGACATCCACACCCACCTCTCGTAACGCCGCCACGACGAGTGACGACTCCCCCTCACGCATCTGAGCGATGTGTTGTAATGGTTTGTAGTGAGGTGATTTACAGCTGAGTTAGGTGCCAATTATACACTCAAAACGCTAAAATTACACCCTGCTCGAAAAGTAAACAGAAGATCAAAGAGCTCGGCACACAATACCAACAAATCCGGTATCGATGTGCAACGCATGCAACTCAGCATTTGGCGGCAGAGCTGCGCGCACCAGCGCTGTACACACAGTAGAGTCCACGCCACCGCTGACAAGCGACAACAACTTGGTCGCCACCGGCGCAGTCGACGTCACCGCCGTCGCCGTCACCACGCTCGTTGTCGACGACGGAAACGCTGCCACGGTCGTCGCTGGCGTCACAGATTCGTGGTTGCCAGCGAGACGCGAGCAAATGTGAGCGATGGCGACGTTTTTTCGTGCTGGCAAGGTGTAGGTGGGAGCACACCGCGCCACATCGAATAGAAATGCAGCAAACAGCGCCATGCCATCGACGGAGAGGTCAACTTCCGGGTGGAATTGGCACGCATAGTACGGTCGCGAACGGTGCTGCACCGACGCGCACACGCCGACGCCGGCGTCGCCACCGCCGCTGACGCGCGCTGTTACGCGCAGCGGTGCTGGGACCGCCGTCACCTCATCACCATGTGTCAACAGCATACGCAGCGAGCCGTGACCAGCAATAATGCGCCCGCAGCGCGCGTACAGGCTTGGATACTGGCGCGCAGCTGCGCTGTTGGTGTCGGCATCAGCGGTGGCGTCGTCGCCATCGCCACCGCTGGCGACGTCGTCGACGACAATATTGAACTGGCCGTCCTGGCGACCGCCAGCGCACGGCTTGACGGTACCGCCAAAGTGATAGTTTAGCAGCTGCATACCGTAGCAGATACCAAGGATTGGCACGTCCAGCTCGAACAGCGCTTTGTCATACTTGCACGCGGTGGTGGCATAGACGGATTGAGGACCGCCAGATATGATGATGGCCTGGTAGTCCTTCAGCTCCGCTGCAGTTGTCGTTTCTAGCGGCAAAATGTCTGATTTTACCTGTTCATGATGCAGCATGAAATTTCGTAGGAATAGGAGGGTGTTAGATGTAGCTGACAAGGTTTATTCTTGTTGAGGGCAGCGGCCTTGATCCTTTGGGACGTGACAAATGGCGGCAAGAAGACGGCGGGTCCTCACCTTCAGTTCGCGTACACGGCGGTCGATCACCTTCGTATATTGTGCACCTGCATCGAGTATGGCTACGGCGCGATGGCTCATCGCCGCTGTTCGTTACTCTCTGTTAAGGAGTTAAATATTATCCATTTCCAAGAAACGAATGTCTTTGAGCAAACTCATGATCAATCAAAGATGTTTCAATTTTTAATGTTTATTCGCTTTCAAGTTTAAGTGCAAGTAATACTCAAAATTCAAAAGATAGACAAAACTGTTTATTTAGACTAAAGTATAATATAATAATTTAAAACATCCGATTTGTGTGTCATTGCTTTCTTCCCCCCTTTTATTTAATGTACTTACGCACCTCTCACGTCGTCGCGCCATAGGCGTGACAAAGGCCTCAATGTCTCGCTTCGAGATCATCGTGTCCGCCTCGCGTGGCGAGGGTGTCGACGTTTATGATCTGCGATCGGGTGCGCACATGCGCAGTTTTCCCGTACAGCTTGGCGACACCGTCGCACTAGACGCCGACCACTTGCTCGTCGCGCACCGCGACAAGGCAGCGGCGACCGTCTGGTCGCTGCGCAACGGCCGGCAGAAGGTAAAGTCGTCGCTGCACGAGAAATTGAGTGTTATTATTACGTCGCAAGACGGTTCGTTGATTGCCGGTGGTACCGCGATGGGTACCTTATACCTGTGGGACGCCGCTAGCGGTGATCTGCTGCGCACGTGGCCCGCGCACTTCAAGGCCGTGGCTGCCCTCTCGTTCACCAATAACGCCTCGTTTCTCATCTCCGGTGGCGTCGATGCTATGGTCGCTGTGTGGAACGTCAACGAACTTATGGCAGCTGCCTCGGTTAACTCGTCTATTCCCACGTCGTCGACGCCTCTGGCGACGTCGACACCGTCGTCGTCGAAAATGACGCCGTCCTCATCGCCGTCAGCGGTGATGGCGCTGGTGGAGTGGTCGGCGCACTCCTTGACCATCACGGGCATCGTGTGCGGCGGCGGTAGCGCAGGGGGCGGCGTTTTCGGTAGCGGTGGCGGTGTTACCACCTCCCGCATCTTTACGTCGTCG
>JACKZZ010012073.1_pt1 | contig 19698 bp, 8 predicted proteins | sample 8027871 | NCBI WGS metagenome assembly JACKZZ01 (sample SAMN15724774, study PRJNA655200) | protist metagenome | isolation source: fluorescence activated cell sorting (FACS) single amplified genomes of... | place: USA: West Boothbay Harbor, Gulf of Maine | collected 2000-07-19
AGCAGACGCAAACAGTGCATCCGGCGGTAGTGGCGGAATGTTACTAGCAGAGAACACGTTTGTAATAGCAACCGGAAGGATTAAATAAAATATGTCTAGTTTAACGAATATTAACAACAACACAAGAGTAGTTAACGTAGGTAGAACTACGCCGGTTGCTCCTGGGCAACAACCATCGGCGAAATCTATTCCTGTTGTATTGGCAAGTGACCAATCTGCTGTTCCTGTTGTCGAACAAAATAAAGTTCAATCAGAAGTAGCACTATCGCTGCTAGGTATTCCCAGATCAGAAGTTGCCTTAGGTATCTTTGCTGATGTTAATACATACGATGTGAACCCAACAGAATGGTCATCAAGTCCTCAATATTATAATAGAGATGTTGATGGCAATGGGTTCGGGATTAAACATTTGCCCACAGAGGCAGGGGCATTAGTAGAAGCACCTCGTGATAAACCAGCAGTTCTGACTTCGAAAAGATTTTTCAGATACCAACCGGGTCGTGTATCAGCGGCAACCTTTGGTGTTAAAACATCTGTAAACAATTCTCACTATGCTCGAAATCCAGTTATTCGTAAGTACGGCATTTTTGACAATTTTGATGGGTACTATTGGGAATCGAAACAATCAGGTCAAGGTGATAATTTCTCTGTTGTTCGTAGAACGCAATCATTGCTTAAGTTCCCAGGTTCACCTTTTGGTTTGACGAATGAAATTTTACGTAAACCTGCAGGCGATCCCACCGCAGGGGATACTCTTACCCCATTCAATCAAACAGATGATTATCGTGCTACAGGTAAGGAAGGTTCTAAGATACAGGGTAAATATTTCATTCGTGAAATAGACGAACTATTACATGATAGTATTACTCTTGCCGAAGCAGCATTCAATAATTTGATTACTACTGCCGGCACTTTCCAAACGTATTATAACGGTTTGTCCGCAACTGCACAACAAGTGTACAAAGATAAGTGTCATCGTGACGCTGTTTTCTGGATTAACATGTTTGCTATGGATTTGGAATGGGGCGGTGATGCTCATACACGAATTAATACCAAAAACTACACAACAGCAGTATTATCTACTGCAGCAAGAGAAGAAGATCTTTACACAGAATTAAAAGCGCTAATTAAAAATGAACCAAACAATTCTGTTGTGTCTGTCGGCGCCGCTACAGGTACTGGTTCAATTCATGGTACCACTGCAGGCGAAAGATCATATGCTAGCCAAGCAGCTGCAAAAACTAAACTTAGTGCATTAATAGATATTACTATAGGATTCTTCGGTGAACCAAATCTCAACGGTACAACCGCTCAAAGAACCACAGCATCTCAAGTTTATACTGATACAGCCACCATGCAGTTCGGCGATAAGTCTCGAGTTGAAACCTTGTTTGACACAAGGGTACATTATTACTCTTACTTTGTGTCATCATTTCAATATAATCAAGCTGATGTTGATGATAAAACTAATTATCAAACGTATGAATTCCAAATAAACTCAATCAATGCTGCCTTTATGCCTGTGGGTGATTTCTCTGCTTTAGTTGGATACGAATTAACATCCGATTCTAGTGCAACTGGTGGTCGATATTATCCTTATGCTGCAAATATGGTAATACCGCCTGCTGATTTGCCTAACTCGAGTTCCGCTATTACTCTAGATGCAAATTCAGCGCTTGCGTTAAATGAATACTATCAAAACATTAAGTATAAGTGTGCTCGAGATCTTGAATACGTAATCAACGGTTATAAGAATGACTTGGTTGGCGGCGGTAATGCTGAAACACTTTATAATGCTTCTATGTATTATAGAGGTTCAGGTTTGTCAATTTACACGCAAACTGATGCCGGTGTACCACAAGAAATTGCAAAACATAAGCACTTAAGAGATTGGATTGTAACAGATCTTAATGATAGTGCTCTAAGATTAGGAAGCACAGCTCAAGAGATAACTGATATAGGTGACGGGCAAAATTCAGGATTAGCAAAATTAATTATTGACAACTTTTCAGAAGAAATTAAAGAGGGTGTTGAATTAGGTAAGCGTGGGTTTGCGGGCAACCTTGTTGTAATGCGTGATGGTTTGTTAATGACACATGCTGCTGTTAATGATCCCAACTTGCTGAAAGAGGTTGAACAGATTAAGGCACACATATCTGAAGCACCTGTCGCAAGTCAGCCTACAAGGTTCCGTATTACAAAGGGTGTTGTCACATTTGGTCAAAAAGTTCGTGTCGTGACCACAGACAGTCAAACAAAAATAAGTGATACAAATTCATCGGCCAGTTTAGGTGGTGTGACTGTTGATATTGTTGAAGCACGATATAATAAAATTTATACAGTAAGTCGTGTATATGGTCCTACGGGAACTGAATTCAATTTACAAGATCAAGACGGTAATGACATTTACGCTTATAGAAATCCTTTCGCCAACGGATTAATATCTGACAATATTTACGTTGAGTTAGTCGTACCTTTCATTGGCGATCAGACATATAATCCTGCATATTACAGACTTCCTAACGATCAACGTGCTGATAAAACGATTCAGGATCTTGCAGGTGCGAATGTGACAACCACATACACCGAAGCAGATGATCCGTTCCCTATAGGTATTCAGTGGCCGTACAGATATTCATCATCAACACAATTAGCAGATACAACTGCTAACTATATCGGGCACATTGATACTGCAGTTGATCCCACAAATACTTCAGGTACATCATCTGTACGAGAGCAGTATGACGACATAAACTTTAATCCTGAATATATCAATTGGATTAAAAATAATGTTAAACCGGAATTCTGGGGTGTTTATGAATATCGTATTCCACGTTCACGCTTTAGTCACGACAAACTAGACGGCAAAACGTCTAAAAGAGTTTACAGCGATTTAGCAACAGGCGCAACAGGTATCGTTCGACCAGGTATGGAAGTTCTTGATGACGATGGTGTTTGGACAGATGCTATATCAGAATATAATTTTGACTTCACTAAAGTAACGATGCTTAAAATTGAGTTCTCGTGGTATGGTGCTGTTGGTGCATTGTTCTTAGCATATGTTCCAATTGGTAACGGTGAAGCAAGATGGGTACGAGTACATCATCTAAGAGCATCGAATCAGTTGAAGATCGCATCTCTTGGTAACGCAACATTGCCGATCACATACAATGTATGGGGTGGTGGTTCAACAGACACGTTAGGTGACGGAGAAACAAAGACGCACACATACGGAACATCGCAAAGTCATCACATTGTTAAGTATGGTGCTTCATACTACATCGATGGCGGTGACCGAGGTACTGTTCGTCTGTACAGCCATAACAACAATGACGTTGTTAAAGGGTACGGTAAAAAGTGGGTTGTTGCAACTTCCGGTGCAAACGGCGGTGGTGTAGATGCTGACGGACTGACACCAGCAATACCAACTAACACAGTAGGTGCCGTTCCCCGAGCTTTTCCAGATCTCGTGTACTTTATGGGTGCGCAAGTTAAAACGAATAATCCTATTGACACAGGTATCAAAGTTGTCTGGGTTGACTATGCTGCAAACAAGTTGTATTTAAGTAAACAACCGTTAGGTGCAGGGTTAACATTAATACCTGATCGTGGCGATCTTGTTTACGGGCTAGAAACTAAAGATGTGATTTACAGTACAATTGAAGGCAATCCTGTTCGTAACCGTGTTCAAGTTTATCCTACTAAGATGTCAACAGCAAATCTCAGCAACTTCCCAGTGAGATTACGAATGAAGCGAACTCCTATATTCCAGACTCTTACGCAAACAGGAACTGGCGCTGATTTAGCAATAGCTGCTGAATATACCGTATCCCCAAATAATCTTCCTTTGGCAGTCACTGAAACGGGCGGAACATATCTACAGAATGGTGAAGAGATATATGGCTGGTTCCAAGGAAATATATCCGATGTTGATGCAGAAACTATTTTCGGAAGATTGTATAAGAAAACAAATGAATATTATTTCGAAGTGTTGCAATCATTCAACGGTGTCGTAAAGTTAAATAGCGGCGGAAAGTTTTTGAAAGATTTAAGATTTGCAAGAAACACATCGGAAAATGGAACATTAATTGAGCTTGAAACAGAAAGTTCGGTAGAAACTCTGCTGGCTGATCAGTTAACATCTGTTAAAGCGCTTAGCAATGTTGTTGTCCCTATTCCTAATACAGGAGCAAATGTTGCGACATTGTATTTGCAACCCACAGGAACAGAACAAGTGAACCTTGATACGTATTTTGATTATAATAAAGAATATTTATCTTACCCACTAACAGATTTAGCAGAAACATTATACTTTGCGATAGATGCCGATAAAGATGTGAATGAGTCTGCAGAAATTGCAATAGGATTGACATGGGAAGAACAATAGATGCCAAGACAGGTAAAGATCGGATTTGATAAGGTACCAGCACCTTTAACAAAATCCTTCCATCAACTAGTAGACATTAAGGGTGTCCCGCTCACAGACGCAGCGGGGAACCCTCTTGTCACTCAAGAAAATGCAAGAAACCTTGCATTCACAGTTGCTTCAAATTCTCTGCCTACAGTTATAGGCAATGCAGGCAAACAAGAAAGTATACCTGTTACAGAAGTTTTTGCGGACGCATCTGAAGTAAGTAGCACGCTTCTTGGCGTTGATCGTGCTGAACAACAGTTAAGTTTATTTGCAGATGTTTCAACATATGGCCTTGCAAGAAATAACTGGAATTATTATACTGTTGGTCACGGCAAATATCCTTACGCATGGTACAATAGATCACATCCAATTTTCGGTAAACGAGGATTTGCTGAATTTCATGAGGAAACAAATGAACAGGCTCTATATTTAAAATCATTTCCTACGCAATATAAATGGCCTACTCATCCAAAAGGTGTTTCTGAAATACCAAACCCAACAAGTCAATTCGGCAAATATTTAAGATTTATTGCACTAGGCAGATGGTTATATGAAATTTGGATAGATGTTAATCCGAAATTTGCAAACGATAACTTCCTTGGTCGAAGCCTAGATTTCGTCAATGACGGTTTTGAAGTATTGCCTATAACTAAGACTAGCTGGCAACCGATAACTGCAGACACCGGCGGTTGGGCAAACGAAGGTGATATGAGGAATATCATCTACGGGCAAAACGGATTCACTTTTCAAGAATCAATGAATCAGGTCGAGAGATGGACATTATTTTATTTCTTGATGCGAAATGATGAGGATTTGTATCCTCCATATCCTGTTTATGATCCTGCTAAACAAATAACAATAAATTATAATTTTAAAAACACATCGTTAGGCGGCGCATTAATTCCAGATGTAGGAGAGTATTTAGCAATACAAAATTATACTCGAGGTGATTTTACTAGACCTGGCGGCGATGAGAATAATCAAACAACAGGTGTATTAGAGAGTAAACAGACCTTTAGATATCAACCCGGCCGTGTTTCAGGATTTACATTTGGTCTACGTCTTAAGAATAATCCCAGAGAACAATCTGATAAAATAGAATGGGGTTGTTCTAATGATACTGACCAATATATGCTTCAGGTTACAGGTTCACAGTGGAATATTGTAAGAAGATCAACGCAAAGGATCCCTGATTCAGTTCTTGAAGATCCTGCAGGAATGGGGTTGCAACCCGCCGTTGATTTTAGAAAACCACAAGTTGAAATGACTGTAAATTCTGCTGGCGAAAGAGCAGAGCCTCAACTGCCTCCCGGTCGTGATAAATCACAAGAAATGTATGAAGTAAGGGTGCCGAGAGCAAAATGGAACGGCGATCCTTTGAATGGCACAGGTCCTTCTGGTCACATTGCTAATTTAGAAAATGTAACAATGTACAAAATAGAATTCTCGTGGTATGGCGCAATCGGTGCCAAATTCTATGCATATGTTCCAGCTAAGAGCGGCGAAGCACGATGGGTTCTTTTACACACATGGGTGATTGAGAATAAACTGACAACACCTGCATTGCAAGCAGCAGATTTTAAATTTAGGTATGTTGTATTTAATAAAAATACTTCTAACCTTGTCGAACCGTCATTCATATATAAATACGGGTCATCGTATTATATCGATGGAGGCGATGAAGGCAATATTACTCTTAGTTCAGTGACAGGAAATACACGGTCGTTTACTAGATCACCGGGTGAGCCTGTACCTGTCGGGTCAGTTGTCGCATTGCACCCAAAAACAAAAATTTTAAACTCTTTCGGATATGATCCTGCGTTTGCTGCCTATAAAGGTTTAGCAAACAATAAAAAGATTTATCCTATGACACTTGCTGGCATATCAGATAAAAATGTAAGGGTTGATATATTCAAAGTCAAAGTTAGTCCTGACGGACAACACGGAACTAAGACAGTTAGTTTATATTCAAAGGATCGATTTGAAAAAGATGTTGCGATTACTTTTACAAATAGGAACCAATTAGAATTTAGAGACCCTACTGATACAACGGTACCCTATACTCAGGCTTTCCCATTAACACCACTTGACGAGTTTGGTAAACTCATAGGGCTAGGACTGCCTAATGTGTATTTAAAGTTAAAAGAGGGAAGCACCGATTCTGCTGATCTTGTAAGAAGAAGTACCAATCAATGTGAATTAACATCTGAAGAAATGGGCGAAAGGGCATTCCACTCGACCGGCATCGTTGAACTTAATTCAGGCATAGATACGAATCTATTTCCCGCAAAATTAACCTCATATAGAAGTGTTGTGGCTTCCGATACGCCAATACACGGAAACAGGTTTAAAATTCACTTTCTGAATCCTCGGTATCGGGATCCCAGGTTTACTGTACATAACCATGCAGCAGACTTTGCAATTGGTGTAACAGGTAAAATTCCTTCTGTTAGCACAGTAGACGATGATGGTGATGATGTAGGAGTTCTGACATTCGGAACCAATAAAAAAGTGTATCCATATGATCCTCCTGTCGTAGAAAGCGAAGGTGAAGACGGCGAAGGTGAAGTCGAAACAATTTTCGATACTGGCGAGTATTTTGATTTAAATAAGGAATTGCATGTTGAATGGTCATCAACTACCTGGCTCTCAGATGTGTCAACTCTTGCTGATCTCCGTGAAGCCGATGACTTTGATGGGACAAGGTTTGAACAAGATTATCGCATTGAAGGTGCAGACAGACCTTTCTCGGGACGATACGGCGCAGGTAGCTGCATACAAGGAACTGTGGAAACAATATCGTACCCGGTACAAGGCGTTGATGTCCCAACAACACCATCATCTGCGGTCGACAATATTAATTGGAATCAAAGAATAAGATTTGGTGACACTTTTCCTCCTGTATCGGGCAATACCTTAGGAACAGCAGAAGTTGGTGTTGATGGTGTTGGTACAGGGTATGTGTTTGTAACTGCGCCTAGCATAGAACAGGTTGATGGGCAGAGAATATTTACTGCGTATATAGCAAAGCGTGATGAAAATGTCGCAACTTATGATTTTTCAGCAACAACAGCTATAGATGCAAAGGTTATAACCCTTGAAGATGATAATAAAATTTCACTAGCGGATTCTACTAAAGACTTTTCAGTTGCAGAAGTTTTTCAGTTTGATGTTCAACCACTTTACTTGTTTGTTGCAATGAAATCTAATGCTCGAATAAATAATATTGTCGTTGAAGAAATATCCTCAACGACCAGAAACACACATGTTCCTAATTTTATAGGTAGTATAGGGCAGGTGGATGCACAAGGATTAGACAGTGATGGAGAATTTAGTAAAAGCGTTGAACTTAATCAGATACATCAAACCTTTGAAGGTGAAGCAAGATCTAACAGTGTGTTTAATGTTGAAAACAAGGAAACATCAAATATTGTTATCGTCAAGGACAGTCAAACCACTGCAGATAGAGCGCCATCAAACTTTTTATCTAACGACAAGTTATCAGGGATAAGGTTTGACACGCAAACTGATTTGCCTTTGGCACCAGGCGAGAACATATATTCATTCTATATCGGAGAAAATGAAGCGGTGGATTTCGGATTACAAAATATATTTAATATCGACAGGGAAGTAATGACTCCTGGATTGTACAATAATGAAGCGTACTATTTTAAAGTAACGCCTGTTGCTGCTTCAGATACTGCATCAATTCAATTGACATTAACGTGTAAGGAGCAATAATGGCAATTTATACGGGTTTAAATGTCGGCAATTATCTTAGTGATGTAGAAAACCAATCTGAGTCGCTAAGAAACCTCGGGTTAAATAGACTAGATCTAGATCACATTCGTGGCATTCAGAATTTGGATTTAACAACGAATCAATTACATAATTTATCAGGTCTTGACATTGACCAAGAAAAAGAAAATTTTGCAAACTATCAATCTGGAATAGCAGTAGGTAGAGATGCGCTGAAAATAGGCGGCATTGAAAGAGAAACAAATTTTAATTTGAGGTTAGATCATCAACTTCGAGCAGGAGCAATAAAATACAATTACGTTGATTACTCTACGACTGTACCTGGATCTAAAAGTGCTGATATATCTACAAGTCGTGTTTCGTCATGGTCGCAGCTGCCTCCTTTTGCGCCTGATGATCCTATATTTTATGGCGCTGATACTGTAATTAAAGGTTCAGGTGGCACCTCAGTTCTTCAAACAGAGAATATAGTATTCACTGGAGAGTTGACACAAAAGAGATTCCTTGCTGAAGTTCCCACGCATAAAGTGACTGTAAATATAAACGGCACAAACAAACAATTTTTTGCGATGAGAAATATTCCGTTTAGGATTATTGGAGCATTTAATAAGGCGAGAATAACAATTGCTAGTACAAATGCAACTAAAAGTATTCCTCCGTCTATACTATTTACTAATACTGCAATGGCAGAAGGTGCAATAGGCCGTGAAGTCGCAATTTCAGGCACAGTCGGCACAGCATCTAAAACTTTCAGTTATAACCCAGGCGTGACATTTGCTGAAACATATATAGACATTTTCAAAAATCCTAACGATGTTTCAAGATTAGAACTTTGGGATACTTCATTTAAAAGATCGTTGAGAGTAAATAAGTTCCCTAAAGTTGAAATGAGAAATTTGTCCCACATAAACATCGCAGCGAACGATTTTGATGAAATGCCTGACTGGTTTGATATATCAGGTGGAAATGTTTCATCTCACACCTTAGGCAAACTTTCATACATATATCAAACTAATAACGATTTTTCAAGATCATCAAAATCTGCAAATCAGCAATTGAATGATTATTTGCCATCGTGCGTGTATACGCTTGTTACCAGATGCACCTTTTCTGATGCAAATCCTATAGATATTAGACAACTTAAGGCAAGTGGAACGGGTACTCTTGAGGCATCTAAGTTGAAGAATTTTTATTTTGATGCATGGGATTGGTACAGCAAAAGAACTAGAAGGATGTTAGGAACAAGGGAAACAGGGAATGTTATCTCGCCCCTGGTTAACGGCAATAACATTGAATTATATGAAATCTATCGCCAGCAGTATCCATATCTGAATTACGAAGTTACGCATAATTCGTATACCGATGTCGGCGCCGGCAAAGTTGCAGGACAACCTAATAACCTTAAATATTTAAGAATTTACGGCAATCAGATGTTTTCTCAACTTGATGCAAGTGGTAATATTACGGGACAAACAATTACTGTACCTGATACTATAATACAAATTCAAGCAGGATGGAATAGTTTAGAAACAATTAATGTGTCAGGTAAAACTAATTTAACACATTATTGGCATTACTCTAATGGGAGTTACGCAAACCCGTCAGGCGGTATTGACGGATATTTTACGGGTTGCACTAAATTAAAACATTTAGACTTTCGTGATGCGTATGTATCAGCAAATGTTGCCACATTATTCATTGGGTTGCCTGAGTTAGATACTGTTTATTTCAATAACACACGCCTTACCGGCAAAATGACTCCAAACACCTTCAACGGAACAGAAAAACTAAGAATATTTAGATTGACTGGCGGCAATCATGACAGTCAACCAGGACAAGCAAACTTCTTCGGTAATGACTTTCAAGAGGTGATTGCTGACGAACCTACTGGCGGAATAGGATCTGTATATGGCGGAGGATATTACGCAGGAACATTAAAGAATAATGCTCAAGAGCAATATCATCTTGTTGTTGCTGATAAACAATACGAAGAATTTTTGCCTAGGTTTACTAACAACAACGGCACAGGTGCGCAAGGATCAGCGTCTACAAATGACGGTCAATCAAACACAATTGACGAACACGGTGCTCCTGCTGATCCTTCATATGCAGCTGCGAAATATCTTTCCGATCTTAATGCAACATCTCCTGGCGGATATAGTGATTGGTATTTGCCGGCCAGAGATGAATTAGAGCTTATGTATAGGAATTTGAAACCCACAACTTCTCCTAATGATATTACAGCACCTGAAGCAAATAATTTTTCAGTGCCTACTTTATCATCAGGTGCATATACCACTTCTGTACCTTCAAATTCATCAACGCCGGCAGCATTTAAGAATGTTGCCAGCGAGGCATTTAGGACAAGCAATAATCATAACGGAACTACCGGTGACGTAAATTATTTCGTAAATCCTAATTTCACCGCAACAACATTAACGCCGGCAACTTTTGGATTTACAGCATTAGGTAATCCGAGTATTCTTACCGGCGGATCGAACAAATTAACTGTTAATATAGCAAATGATGGCGGCGTGCTCAATACCGGAACAACATTGCAAACTGGTGAGATATCATTGTCTCAGGGTACATATGAAGTTTCCTGTACTGTTGCTTATGTTAGAGATGCTCAAGTTGCTTCGGGTTCTTTTGTTGCAGGAAGAGTTTACGCTATTACTGATTTAGGTAACGGCGGCGATCCTGAATGGAATATAATTGCTGGAACTACTGGGCAAGTTTATGCTTTAAATTCTACGTTTACAGCAGCAACTACAGGAAGCAATGTTACCGGAGGGTCGGCAAATCCTCTGCCTTATGGCGCAGGCGCTGCGGCAGGAACATATGGCGATATTGACATCATCGCCGTATCATCCAAGCAATCACAGGCGCAAGGCATGGCCGGGACATTGTTTCATATTTCTCAAGGGAGTACATCCACTACAACAACTTTTTCAGGACTTTTACCTATACACGTTTCTCCCACTACTACGAATGTTGTTTTTAAAATAATTTCAACTAATCAAGATTATAAAATCACTAGTTTCAATATCAGGAGTCAAGGTGGAATATATTGGTCATCATCTGAAGGACCGAATTCAGTAGAGCAAGCCATCGGAACACCTCTTATATCTGGTATGGCACAAAGTTTTAAAACGGGCGAGCAAGTTGAAGCACAGAAAGCAGCGGTATATAATGTAAGACCTGTAAGGAGAATTCTTGTTGCATCTGCTAGCAATTCTGAGCGGCAGGAAACATCAAAAGTCTTCGAACCTGTAGGCGGATCTTTAAAGATATTCATTTTGCAAGGAAAGGGTCAATATGCAACTACTGGGTATAACATTAGAGGGAAAATGCCTAATGTATCTTTCCTAACTGCAGTTCAAGAGTTCCACATAACTTCAACGCAAATTGCAGGAGTTATGCCCGATTGGCAGAATGCAAGCGCATTAAGAAAACTCACTATACATAGCAATAAATTGACGGGCACATTTGCTATAAAAAATAATAATGTCAGAAACATAGAAGCACAGAGTAATGAATTCACTGCAATTTCAGTTGTCGATTGCCCAAATGCGTGGAATTTAAATTTGGGCAATAATAGTATGATAGGGTTTATGCCTGATTTGACGCTATCACCTAAACTATCAAAGGTAGATTTTAGCAATAATTCATTAACGACATATCAGTCAGGGTCGCTTAGCTCCAATAAATATATTAATACGTTAAACCTCTCAAACAATGATTTGTTCTTGGGTTCTGCAAAGCGGCTGTTGCAGGACATGCAAACAAATTACAATATAAGAAGAAGAGGCGGCGTAACTATAAATTTAACGGGTAACCCAAAGGTCACCTTAGGTCGACTAAACGCAGATGGCGACACTGAAGCAATCATTGACTTTTTGAAAGGCAAAGGGTGGACAATAAGTGTTGATTCATAGGATACTAAAATGGCATTAGGTTTTGCACAAGATAACAATTTATTAGAATCACAGGATCCCAATTCTGCAGCAGGTATTCTCAATAACCTTGGCGGTGTAGGTATCTCTGACGATGTTAGACTTTTTGCAGGTAATTTATCTTATGAGCATGAGTTTGACTATGGTACTGCTAATCTCACTGCTAGTGCAAAGGCATTTGCCGAACCTGATGAAGTTTTTTATACTACAGGAGTTCCTGATTCTGCCCTTACTTATATTGTTATACCGACAGCAACATTAGGCACAGTTCCGTATTCAAATGATACTATATTGTATACACGTACCGCATCTAATCAAAAAGTCTATCATATTGTCGGCGACAGTAATGGAGTAGATAGATTCAGATTATATGAATATTCTGCCGGGGCTAAAGGTCCTGTTCGTAATTGGTCATTTTTTTATAACCTTGAAACTAAAAAATTCTTTCGGCCTGATCCTGTATACTTTAATAACATCACTAACTTTTCAAGAGATAGGATTTCGATAAATGATGGCACCGGAGGAATAAGCAATCCTTGGGACAATCAGGAAAATCAAGAAGGGTTATCAGCAGAAAGAGATCAAAGTTTTGAAGTGACTTTTTTGAAATCACAAACTGCAAGCCAGTTTTCTGTTGACATACAAGATGCATTAGATACTTTGTTATATAAAAAATCGAGAAACTTGGTTTCATATAAGGCAAACGCATTCGACAGATTGATTGAATTTGGCGGCCCTACGCATATTGTGAACCCCAATAATATCCCGTTGCCGACTGCTGCAAATCAGAATGCGAACTCAGATATCATGCCAGGGTTATACATTTATGGAGGAACGCCCCCACAAGTATTAAGAGCATTTAGTGATACAAGAAATCCTTGGGTGGAGGATAATAGTTTCACAGGGTCGGACAATACTTCAAGAGCAGTGATTAAAACAGCTGTTTCAAATCAATCGGCAAGAGTATTAAATTTGATTTGGAAGGAGAGTCCAAAAATATTAGTCACTACAAGCACAGGTGCTAATCAATCAACACGAACAATGCCTTCGCCGATTCAAGCTGCACCTAATTGGACACACAAAGCAAAAATTACAGTCAACGGAGAAGATTATTATTTGTTGCTGACGAATAATGAAAGTTTATTCGATGCACCTAATTAATCCGTAAGCGCCCAATACTTATTCCCGTCTGAATCTTGAAGCAATAATCCGCCATCAGCATCATCAGTTGATGGCGTCACTTCTACAGATGTCGCATCTTCGAATTTTATTCCTGAAATCGCAAACTCGCCACCAACAACTAAATGCGGCGCTGTTGCTGTTGTCTCTAGTCCATCATTAGTGCCAGAAAATGGCGGGGCAGTATTTAAAGGCATAATACAACCTTCTTTGTTGCTTGTTGATGTCGAAGGAGCAAACACAACGGTGACAGATTGATTCAAAGAAACTGCTGTAGATAATGTTACTGTATTACCCGAAATGTTTGTAACTGTGGTTCCATCAGGAATAATCGGGTTGTTAATATCTAATCCCGCAAAATAAACTTTCATTGTTGTTTGAAGGCCATCAGGAACATAAGTCAAAGGAACACTCGTGCTATTATTAACTTGTGAAGCAACTTCTGCACCCACAACACCGACACATTCAGTAGCAGTTGATTGGTCGTTTAATCCTCTATGTGCATATATTAACCCATATGAATTGGCACTTCGAGTTCTTCCCATTGTTGGCGTATGACTGCCAGTGTCAAATGATTCTGCATCAATAACCAGACCAGTGGTAGGAGAGGCGTCAACAGATGTTATTTTGTCAAACCACATCGGCTGTTGAAGATTTGCATTGCCTGTCGAATTATTAAGAATAGAAAGATTTGCAAATAAGTCACCCGGACGAACATCAGTATCAAAATAGTCGGTTGATGGCAAACTAGGATCTTGATAATCACTATTTGCTACTTTACGAAGTGCGTACTGCCTCGATGCTGTAGATAAAGTGGCAAGATCTACGTTTACTTGGGTGTATACTCCTATAAGACCTTTCGAGTCTATAACATACATCCTCATACTATCGTTTACTAAATACGCATAGCTCTGCATTATATTGCTCACACTTTCAGTAGCACCTTGATTAGAGAATTTATACGGTTCGACAAATAAAGTGTCTATGTTATTATTTGATGAAACTTGCAAAAAGAAATGCTTTGGTCCTGAGCCAATGGTTCCCCCAGAGACTATGGGCGCTGTTTTTTCTGCAAACAACAAAATATCGCCCACTTTAATTTCTCGCATTACGGTCGAAGATCCTGTAAACCTCGTGTTGCCACGCCAAACCAAATTAGTACTAGTTATTTCGTAATTTCCAGTGCCTTTACTGAATCTCGATACTTCATTTACCTTTAATTTTGCCGTGTATCTAATGTAAAGAGGCTGTGCGTTTTGAAAATAGTTCGATAAATTTTTATTTCTCTCAGATATTACGTTTCTTTGAAAATGAGCAAATGTATTTGGTACAACAGGAGCATTAACTGCACCTGCCTGTTCAGCATACAAATAGTTGAAAGGAGTATATTCTTGATCTCCGTCTTGCTCAGAATCACTAACAGTATCAATATCAACACCTAAATCATATCTCATGCCGAATGACGGATAATTAGATACCGTCTTTGACGGATTGAAATCTTGGGGTTTTGGATACCATACGGTTATTCTGACTTGCTGGGTATCTCCTACGGGCATCTCATCAGTGTGTTTAAAGTTGCTATCTCCTATCATTTCGCCTATCGGTGATGAGAAATGTAGCGTATCACCTGCATTAACAGTCAAGTCTGCTGCTCCAGCTATGGATTGTAACGTGCAAATAGCTTCAAATGATGTATGATCAATATTAACAATTGTATGTGTAGGTGATCCTGCGACAGTGCCCACCTTAGTATCCACAAACAAAAACTTTCTATCCACTTCATTGAATTGCACTTTTGTGGTGTCGCCAGTATTATTCACTTGAACAGTTGCAGCCCAATTTTCTTCAGTTCTGGCTTTAACAGTTATCCATTGACTAATAGCAGTATCATATTTCTGAATAAAGAAGAATGAATTACAAAAGAAATCAGGTCTCCTAGAATCTGCATTAGACAGCCATCCTGTCCAGGAAATTCCGCCAAAACTATTCCCGAACGATGGATGAAATGCAGAATTAAATCCGAACCTGCCATCCATCCAATATTCTTGTGTTGTGATGATTCCTGAATGATTAGGATCAAAGACATTATCAGGATCAAACGCACCAGTTGAATGTGAAAGACGTGCGCTGCCTGGGGATATTAAAGCGGTTGAAGGAAATACTTTTGCGATAGGTCCTTTTCCGCCTAACCTGTAAGGAGGATCGCCAAGAATAACCTTTTCATTTTTTATTTTATCAACTGCTCGTATTCTTGGCTGCACATCAACAGGTGCAGCAAAACTTAAGTTGCCGTCACCGTCTATGTATAGAGGCGAATATTGAATAGACAAATCAACAAGTTCTGCTAAGTCTTCAGCCCAAATATTTGTTGTGTTTAATCCATTGATGACTTGTAAGTCGCCAGGAATGAATGATTGGTTGGGGATTAGGTCATCGAGAATATTGCCCAAACTTGTTGTTTTGTTCGGTAAATCTGCAAGGTTTTTGTCTGCCCTCAAACCAATTCTTAAATATTTAGATACTGACATGTTTTTCCTTTAAGTTGGGGAACTTGTGTTTATATTATTTATAAATACTAATTAATACTAATTGGAGAAAATGATGGCTATTAAAGCAAATATAATCATAGATCAAGGCGCTGACTTTGATGCCACAATTGACTTATCTGATGCAGCCGGCGTACCTGTGAATCTAACGGATTATACTGTTGCATCGCAAATGCGCAAAAACTATGCATCATCAACAGCAACAACAACTTTTCAAACCTCGCACAACGGTGTGTCAGGCCAGATCACCTTAGTATTGCCTAAAGATGATTATACTACGGGCAGCGAACCCAACACAGTAACGCATGCGGGCACAACTTCTCTCGAACCTGGCAGATATTTATATGATGTCGAGATTACAGCACCCGTAAGTCAAAATAGTAAAACAGATCGTGTTGTTCAAGGGACTGTTACTGTGACACCCGGAATAACAAGGATATAAAATGGCGAACATAAAGGCTACTGTAACACCAGCAAATAGATTGCTTGTCACGAATTATGCAGTCGGAGGGACTGCGGGAAGTATCCAATTATCAAACTTATTCGATGTAGACGCATCAGGATTAGCAAATGGTGCAATGTTGATTTATAACTCATCAACACAAAAATGGACAGCAACAACAGAATTGGATAGCGCAGAAACCGTGCTTGAAGGAGGCACTTTCTAATGAGTATCATTAAAGTAAAAAGATCAACCAACGCAGGGACACCCGATCAAGGTGCTTTGAAGCAAGGTGAATTAGCATATTCACTTTTAGACGACAACCCAAACGGCGGTAACACACTATATGTGGGTTCAACAGATGGAAATGATTCTGTTGCAGTTCCTGTTGGTGGTAAGAAGTTCACTGATCTGTTAACTGCAACCGCAGGAACAGTTAGTGCAAACAAAGCAATTATTGCAGGTACTGCAGGAGCACTCGGATCGCTTGTTTTAGGTGACGGGACAAATAATTCAACATTAACAAGCACAACGCTAGTGTTGACAAGTACAGGTTTAACCTTTAGTGGCGGAAATATTATATCAGACGGCACTGCAACAATCACAGGATTACCTACTCCCCAAGCAGGCGCAGACTCTTCAACAGTCGCAACTGTAGGATACGTTACAAGTGTTGCAACTGGTATTAATGTTTCAGATGCAGAGAGTACCCCGAATACAGGTAATATTGCAGGCAATGATGTATTTAAATTTGCTGGTGCTCAAGGCGTAACAACCGGTTACGATGATAGTACTGCTACTATGACAATAGGTTTGCAACAACAACTAGATGTTGATGACGATGTTGCATTCGGCTCAGTAACTGTCGGTACCGGAAATCAAGAAGTTTTAGTTGATGGCAATGTTATCAAACAATTACACCCTTCAATATTCCATGAGTTCATATCAGGTAATAGTTTACCAGGTAACTTATTCAATAGAGCAACAAACACATTCAATATTAATAGTCACGGGTTTGCAGAAGGGCAAGCAGTAATATACACATCTCAACAAGCAATTAATGGATTCACAAGCGGCACAACATATTATGTGATGAAAGTAGATAATAATTCATTTAAACTTTCGACAGATGAACAAGCACCGAGAACCGCTATAGCTACTACTAACAATGATGGTGGTACGCAAAATGACATAATTCAATCAACGTCTAATCCTGTGAATCTGTTTGCAACTACTGATGCAATCAATATTGGTAACACAGTCAACAGTACAGTTGCAATTGGCGATAATTTGACAGTTGGTGGGAATACTGTTATCGCAGGTAACTTGACTGTAAGCGGTGAAACAACCACAGTTAATACATCGGTGCTGCAAGTTGATGATCCTGTATTAGAATTAGGTGAAGGAGCTGTTGTTGATGCATTTGATCGTGGTATTAAATTCCATTATCATGACGGCACAACTGCTGATAAAATTGGTTTCATGGGTTATGATAAATCTGAAGGAAACTTTACTTTACTTACAGGCGCAACTGATACTTCGCAAGCCTTTGCAGGAACTACAGGAACGCTTGTTGCTAATCTTACGGGTGCTGTTTCAGGTAATGCATCTACGGCAAGTGCTTTAGCAACTGCTCAATCATTTGAATTGACAGGTGCTGTTACAGGTACAGTATCTAGTGACTTAACCTCAGGTTTCACAATAGATACAACATTAGCAACAGATGTTTCAACTGCAATAGGAGATTATGTAAAAGATCTTCAAGTGAAAGGTACATTTGATACAAGTGATGCTGATCCCGCAAATCATGCTTTTGTTGCAGATGGCGCAGGATCTTCTGTTATAATTGACTCAGCAAACAGTACATCTAATGGTGATATTGCAACAGTTGATATTCGATTGGCAACTGCAACAAGAAACGCTGCTCCGATTACTGATACAACTGATGCAAATTATGGCGGTAACTGGAAAAACAATTTAGGTGTTGTAGAATTTAATAATGATCAATTTACAGTGACTGATGGATGGACAGAAATAACGACTATTGATGGCGGGACTTACGGCACCCCATAAATATAATTGTACTATATACAAGGCGATCATAGATGTCAACAAGAATAATTCATAAGAAAAACGATACTACAGGAACTACACCTGTAGTATCAAATGATGCAACCAATGAATTAGAACTCGGCGAAATTGCAATCAACACGCATGACGGCAAGATGTTCATTCGTCAGGATGCAGACGGCGCTATTTCTCTTAAAGAAATAGGCAAAGCAGATTCTGTTGAAAATGTTTTATATGTCTCAAAAAGTGGAAATAATGCCAATGACGGAAAAACATTAGGTACTGCTTTCGCAAGTATTAAATCAGCGCTCGATTCTTTAGCAGTTTTGGAAGCAGCAAATGCTGGTTCAACTGGCGGCACAACAATTTTTGTCAAAAGTGGGACATATGTAGAAACCAATGACACTGTCGGTGGCAATCCAATGGGTGGAATGGTGGTTCCTAAAAACGTGTCTATTGTAGGGGACAATTTAAGAACGACAAGAGTTGCCGGTACCACGCCAGGTAATGACTTATTCTACGTACAAAATGCATCGTATATAACAAATTTGACATTCCAAGGAATGAATGCTGATGGGAGCAAACCTCGCCCTCCAGCGGCAGTTTCATTTCCTCCTATTGCATTACAACCAGGTGGTGTTGCGCAAAGTATCTCAACAAGTCCTTATATAGAAAATTGTACGGCATTCAATCAGAATGCTACAGGTATGTTGATTGATGGCAGTTTAACAACCGGGTTAAGATCAATGGTATCTGATTCGTTTACGCAAATTAATGCAGGCGGTAGAGGTGTTCACATCATCAATCGTGGATACGCACAATTAGTTTCGATCTTCACAGTTTCATGTGACTATGCAATTTTGTGTGAAAGCGGCGGCCAATGCTCATTAACAAACTCAAACGCTTCGTTTGGTAATTATGGGTTGAAGGCAACAGGTGCATCTGAATCATTATATGCAGGTGCTATGACATCTCAAGCAGTTGCTTTCGACACAGATATTGAAATTACTACAACTACGCCGCCAAAATACGGCGATGCATTCCTTATAAACGATAAGGATAACCAATTAATTGCAAAATGTGGTCGTGATGTTGAATTGATATTAGATTCTGTAGGATATGACACAGCATTAAACACTAATTTTAATTCTATTTATTCTGGGATTGCATATAAACGTGCAAACGCTTTACCTGCAGATCAGGTCACGCCTACATCAGATGCTTTGTTTGAAACAAAACGACTTGTTGGATTGCTCGAAGATATTGTTGAAATTTCATCTTTAAAATCATCAATAGATGGCAAGTTTGATATTGTTACTGGCATTATAAACA
>JACKZZ010019274.1_pt1 | contig 19695 bp, 18 predicted proteins | sample 8027871 | NCBI WGS metagenome assembly JACKZZ01 (sample SAMN15724774, study PRJNA655200) | protist metagenome | isolation source: fluorescence activated cell sorting (FACS) single amplified genomes of... | place: USA: West Boothbay Harbor, Gulf of Maine | collected 2000-07-19
AATTCTGTTGCTGTATTCCAAACAATAGTTTGTCCGTCATTAGCACCGTTGCGTGTTAGTCTTGCAGCATTAATTCTACCGTTGATATGATCAACAAGTAATGTACTGTCTTCACCAAACACACTACCCTGCAAGTCACCTGTGTTTTTAATTTCTACTGTAACAGTGCCGTCATTCAATTGTGCATTTGTTACAAAGCCTAGATCGTTTGTTAGATCTGACATTGCTGTTGGACCGCCAACAATTACCGAATATGGTATCTGGTTAGTAGCTGCGTCAAATACTGTGCTACCGTTGTTGCCCTTTATAGATCCTTGAAAGTAATTAGCAAATATAGCATTAAAGCCTTGTGTCGTACTACCAATATCACCACCTGGTGCTACTGTTGGTTGTATGTCCCCGCTTATTGCAAGTTCGGTCACGCTCAACGGTTGTGCATCACCGCCTAGCTGGAAAAATTCTAATCCGGTTCCTGCTGAATTAACTCTTATAATAAAGTTTTCATTACCAGTATAACTGTTAGGTGCATCTGTTAAGTCTGTAAAGACGCCAGGTTTAATATCCTGTCCGTTTACACTTACAGAAGCAGCATTAATATTTCCTAATGCTGTAATGTCTTGCACATCGACTATACTTGTTTGTCTTAGATCTAAATTGTCACCTGCTGCAATTTCAGCAATTTTATTGCCGCTGCTGGTGTCAAGTACTAGTGGGAACCTATTTGCCATTCGTCATTTCCTATTGTTATACATATTTATCGCAATCATTAAAGTGCTGCTATTCTTGCCTTAAAGTCTGCAAAGTCAGTAGCTGCTGCTACCTCAGTTTTTAGTGTTGCTAAACTAATGTACGTTGCATCTGCTGTATATAATTCATCAAAGTTATTGTTAATTTTTGTGAAAGCAGTACGTAACGGATCACCGTCACCCTTGTTTTGACTGCTACCTATATTAATTGACTGCTTTGCCATTTGTATTATCCTTTGTTACCACTACTCTAAGTTTACCTGAAGTTGCAACAACTTGTTTTTTGTTACTACCTCTCTTGTCGACAGATGACGCCTTAGCGTCACCTTTCTGTATTAATCTTTTGATTTGCGGGTTACTCATTATACTTTACCTACTACAACTTCAATAACACCTCTGTCACCGTCGTCTTTGTTTTCAAGTGCTTTACCTATTACTGTACCAACTTTAGCATCATTGTCTACAATAGCGTATCCTGCAATAGCACTTGTTACTAACAAGTCACCTTTTTCTACTCTACCAATTACTTTACAAGGTACACGCCCTTGTAGTGCAAGTCCAACAACATTATCACCTTCTAGCGCACTGTTCATCAAGTGTGCAGGGTTAGTTGTTACAACACCGGCTGCTCTTCTATCACCTTTAGCATTACATTCAGTAACTTCATTGTCACCACCAAATACTAATACTGTGCCTGGCTCATACTGTGCATCTGCAAGATAGTTTTCTGCAAGGTCAGCATAGTATGCTTCAGTTGCAACACCGTTAAACACTGTTGCATAAACTGTGTTATAACGCTTGCCTGATAATCCAATATTATAAATGTTGTTAAAGTCAGGCTGCATACCTTGGCTTGTAAAGATAGCTGGAACCAAACTAGATGATGTTGCAGTATCAGCAACAATCATACCAATTTGACCTGTTGTTGTTTTACCTGTGTTAGCACCTAGTGCAATACCTGTACTTGCAGCACCTTTTTCTTGAGTACTTTCAATAAAGTTAGTATACAACCAATCAGTTGCAATCCTTGGCTCATTATTAAATCCACTTAATCCTTGTAGAATACTTTGTGCAGTGCCTGTTCCACCAATATTCAAGTTTCCTGGAATATTAACAGTTGGGTTTGCACTAGCTGAGCCACCTGATGCAGTAAGTATAGTACCTTGTGCCGGTGTCTTAATTTGCAACTCGGTAGTATTCAATGAAAGTATTTCGTAACTGCTATCACCACCAAGTATTAATGAGTTAACTTGTATACTACCAGTACCATCAGTTTTAACTACGCTATCAACTTCACCAGTTGTACTAATATTTGTAAGAGCATAAGCACCTGCGCCAGTTCTAACCATTGTATCACCAGGGTCATTAGCAGGCGGAACTTGGCCAGTAAAGTCGGTATCCATTACAGCGCCGCCTTCATCAACAACAGTACTAAATGCAACTGCTGTAACGTCTCCGCTACCTGCTGCGCTTCTACCAATTACTGTATCAGTTGCTTGTTCTGCAAGTTCACCTAACGCAATACCGTGTTCTTTAATTCTAACAAATCCTGATGAAGTTTCAAAGTTTTCATCACTAAATTTAGCAAGTCCTAAGTCTGCTTGTACTTTTGGATTTGTTCCTGCCCAACCCGTTGTTGCGTTGTCTTCATCAAATGTATCAGCTGACTGTAAATCTAATTTACTTTGTGCAATTGCTGCATTTGCATTTACGTCAGCATTAATAATTGTGTCTGACTTAATTTGCATGTTAAGCTCAAGTTGTCTGCTAGTTGGAGCAGAAGCTGGGCCTGTTGTTGTACGTGCTACAGTAACTTCAATATCGCTGGCTGTTGCATAAACAGCGTTCATTAATTCATCGTATGGTCCGTCAATAACTTGTGCTTCAGCAGCACCTGGAACTTCAATTACATCTGGATCAGGTGAGTCACCTGCTGGTTTACCATCTGATATTTCAGTGCCTACGCTTGTTGCAAGATATGTAATAAAGATAACACTACCTTCAACACTTTCAGCTTCTTGGACATCAACAATAGTACCTGTTGCTCCTGTAACACTACCTACAAAATTATCGCCTACTTCAAATGGTCCTGAAACTACAGTTGTAGCATCAACAACTAATTTTCTATGTCCTGACGAAGCAATTAGTTCACCTTCTTGAACATCTGTAAACAATGTATCTCGCATTTCTTCAACAGTATCAAATAATCCAACTGTTGAATCTACATAACCTTTTGTTGCTGCATCTGAAGCAGCGTTAGGAGCTCGTAAGTTTGTAATTGTGTTACTTGCTGCGTTGAGGTCGTTTTCTAATGAAACACTACCGTTGGATGCAAGCACACCTGGGCCAATTTTGTTACCAACTGGAGCACCGTTGTGATCAAATCCTAAGCGTCTATTAACATAGCCGCGAATAGCACTTTCTGTTGGCACTGTATCTGAAGCGTTATCAACCATTGCTGTGTCTGTACTAAATTCAGTAACAACAACACCACGTTTAAAGCCTAGTCCGTCAACATCTGAAAGCGCAATACTTGCACTGAACGACACTGTACCAGTACCTTGGTCCACACTAAAGAATCTACCAACTCTAAAGATACCATTTTGGTCTGTACTAACAAAGAACACACGCCCTTTGCCTATTTCTCTAACTTCATTAGCTTGATCTGGTTCTTGAGGTAATCCAAAAATAACGTTTGGATAGTTACTAGTATTAAATCCACCTGAACCAACATCTAAGAAATCATGTCCTGTTGCACGACAAGTTGAAATATTAATTGTAACTGTTGCAGGTGAATTTTCTTGTAAACCTGCTCTAATTATAACATTTGCTGCACCAAGTATAACAGGGCTTCCTAAGCCTGCTGCTGTAGCCGGATAATTAATTTCTTCTTTGTCAGTTATTGAAACAATACCAAAATCATCGTTTTCAGTTGGAGTTGCTTGTACTTCGTATCTCGATGTATCATCATTAAACTTGACACCACGATAGTTAAACACTCTATGCTTCTTACCAGACCATGCTGTTATCATAGGTTGCACAGCACCGGATTGTGTAAATGTTATAGGTCTATGTATTTCTGGAGTAGATGTGTTGTTATTCAGTCTGTTTATTTCATTAGCTTCGTATATCCTTGTAACAGCAATAACTGTATCACCTGCTGAATTACCCATAGTACCTGTTGCTGTAAGTGGATTACCGCTTAGATCATAAACTGTATTTGCATTTGACTGTCCGTTTGTAGCATCAACAACTAGTCTAACATAGTCGTATGTACTATCAAATCCTGCTAATGATTCATCTGGGGTTAGTGCTACGCCTGCAGCATCTGCACCTAAGAACGAAATACTTCTATAAACAGTTCCTATGTTTTCTTTGAATATAACAGCCGTTGAAGGACGAATAGTTAATACGTCAGGTCTATTAATATCATTTAGGATAAATGTTTGGTTGTATCTAACAGATATTAATTCATTATGGTCAATATCGTCTACAAGTCCGTCTTGACTAAATTGTCCATCACTTGTACTAAAGTTAACTTTATAAACTTGTCCAGTAAATACTGGAGTTTCGTTAGTTATTGCAGGGGTACCTGTTGCACTTGCTGCTGTAATATTACCGTCGTTGTTTACTCCATCAATTGTAATTGTTAAATTGTTAGCTGGAGTTGCACCGTCTAAATCTGCACCGTTTACAACAATCGTATCGCCAACTTCAAAATTCGATCCGGCACTTACTACTTCTAATCCGTAATACTCGTTAATGTTTTTACGGATCTTAAATGTAGGTGTACCTCCGCCTAATGTACTTGTAATACTATATGGTATAGAAGTACCGTCAATTACAAAATCATCAAGTAGGATATCTGTAACTTCAATATTTGATATTTCGTAACGTGCAAATATTTGTTTTGCAGAATGGTAATAATCAAACTCACCTCTGTTACTAGGTGCTTTTTCTATATCGTAGATATATGCACTAAGTTGTTCTTCTTTGTTTGTAAATCCAATTGAATTAACTTCGCTTGGTACTGACATCGCACCTGTTGTACTACCGCTTATACTACTGCTGGTATTAAAGTTATTTACAACGCTAGTCAAGTACACTCTTGTACCTACAGTACTCATTGTTACAACACCTGTTGCAGCCGGAGATGTAGTTTGTGTAATTGTTTCACCTGCTGTAACTGATACAGGATTAGCAAAGTTTAAGATTACATCTGCTGTAAATATTTTAGCAGGTTGTGTCATATCATCACGCAATTGAACTGCGTCTGGAATCTCGTTTGGATCACTGCCTTCAGCAACTAGTCCAAACTCACCATAACAACTTGATCCTGTAAGTGATCTAATTTCAGAACCATTTTTACTGTAGTAACTAGCACGACAATAGTATGTAAACATACTAACCATTTCTGATAGCGCACCGTTCATAGCAACTAGTCCATAGCCTAAGTCGTTAATCTGTGTAAAGTCGTTACCTAGTATCGATCTGTTACCACCTGTTTGTATTGTAATAGGAAATGCTGCATCAATACTTTCAGTTGTTAAGTGCGCAATTCTTTCTTTGTTTTGCTGTATTTGATCATGTGCATCAATTAATGATTGTGATGCGAATGTAATACTTGGATTAATTACTCTTGACAAACTGTTAAGGTTGTTGTTTCTAACTGCAATAATAATTTCGTCTATATTATCTTCTAGCAGTCCAACTTCAGTTGCTGTAGCTGCGCCTGATGTAAAGTCTTGGGCTAATCCGCCATAACTTGTAGCTACGGCCGAGTCTTGTACTACTGAAGCAATCTGTGTCTTTAGTATACCATATGCTTGTTCAGTTGCTAGTCTTTCGTCAGTACCTTCACCTAATTGATTTACTGTACCAACAAAGTAAGAACGTGCTGCTGCTACACTTGCAGAGTTACCACCGTACTGAATATCATATGAAAGTGCATCAACAATGTATTTTACATCTCGTTCACACTTTGCACTGTTGTATCCTAATGCTGGGAAGTTTGTTGTTATCCATCCAATTATTTCTGCTGCAAGGAAGTCTCTGTTGTTTTGCAATTGTGCTTTTGCTTCAGTTGCTTTTGTTGTAGGCAAAACACTTGGAGCATTAAATACTAGTGCGTTTGCTGATGCATCTGTACTTACTGTGCCATTTTGTAAAATATCAATTATTTCATCAAACGCAATATCACCCCTAGTTTGTGCTGTGCCTGTGTAATTTGATAGTTCATTTGTTCTAGTCTTAGCATATTGGAATGCCAGTACTGTGCGTGACAACTGATCATCACGTACTACATTAGCATTTGCTCTTTGGTATGCTAGACCGTTTGTAACTGCGTTATAGTTAGTATTAAGTGCTAAGTCGTAACTTACTGCGTCTAGTACATATAGTGTATCACGCTTACATTTTGCTACGTTATATTCGAATGTACCAATGCTATCTAAATCTCTACCTGTTACACTGTCACTTGTTAGTCCTGTAAAGCCGTCGCCTTCGTTTGAACTTCTGTCAAGTAATAGTGTAGCTGTGCCTAAATCTGGATCATAGTCAGTAACTGCGTTACACTGGAAACGTCTACCATCAATATAGAATGGAGCAGGCATTGACGGCTTGCGTATAAACAAGCCTTGTGGATCGTTTACAGCATCACCTTTTGACTTGACTTGTAAGATAAAGTTGTCTGCTGCACCACCTGGATAACCTTTGCCAACAACTTCTACTGCTGTGTTACCTACAAATGCGTCTGCTAGTAGTCCACCTCTAAATGCTGGTTTGTTTAAACTCTTAGAGAAACTTGAACCTGTTTGTATGTATGCTGATTTAGTAAGGATTTGACCTTCAGGATCAAGCACCATCATAAATCCGCCATGTCCTTGTACGGTCATGTTACGCAACATACATGCATCGCCCATTAGGAACACATCCATTCGATCGTTGCGTAATGGTGGATTGTATTCTGCATTAAATGCAAATGCTACAGAGTCTACTAAGTTTGCTACTGCTGTATCAGATCCTGCTTCGCCGAGGCCGTTAAACAAATCAGCACTTGGGTGATCTAATCCAACACCGTAAATTGTACTTGGGTTATTTCCTGCTAATAGTGCTTGTAGTATTGTATCAATATGTCTTACACCAGCTTCTGTTGCTGGTGTTTGTGAGCCGTCTACTGGAAGCGCACCGTAGTAATATTCACCTTGTGCTTCAATTGTATTTTCATTGCCGCCTAGTGTGAGGTCTTTAATCATTGCATCTACAATTAATCCAACATCACGTGAACATTTACTTACATTGTATATAACAGCCGGAAACTGGTCATTAATAAATTCTACAACTTGCTCTTGTACAAACTCTTTGTTGTCGTCTAAGATTTTTGCTGCGTTTGTATATCCGCCTGTAACTAGATATCCTGGACCAATATTTCTAAGTTTGCTAGGATTCTTTAAGTAATGGTAACCAAAGTAACCATCAATATCACCAGTTACATCATTATAGTATGGCTTACCGCCGTTGATTGCATCTATTTTTAGAATTACGTCAGCTGCACCACCACTACCAATATCAACATCACGTATTGTTGCTTCATCACCTGGTAGGAATTCATCACCTGGTTGGTTAAGTACTGCACTAACAGAACCGTCTATGTTTATAGTTACATCAAATGTAGCAGTTACGCCATTACCGGTTGTTGATATAGGTGCTACATTTGTATATGTAATAGGAAGTCCACTAATAGCTGCTCGTAGTGTATTAACACCGCCATTGGTTACACTAAATTGTGTAATTTCGCCGTTTACAGTAGTAAGTCCGTCAAATTCTTTGTCTCTATAGAAATATAGCTGACTGTATCTTGATTGTGATACACGATCTTTTGGACGAATAATTACTCGTCTAAATTCGTCACCTCTAATCGATACGTTTGCTGCCATCCTAATTGGATAGTCTTCTTCGTAAGTACCTGATTCTACTGATATAGTAATTTGTGTTTCACGTACAAAGTTACCGTATTCTAATTCTTCGCCTGCTTGAAACTCGAACGGTTCTAGTAGCTCTACTTCAAATTGGTCTGTTTCTATTATGTCAACGTTGGTGTTTGGATCTTGTTCAAATGTATAGCTAATAATTCTAGCAGTAGCACCACTAGTTCTACCACGTATGACTTTACCTGCTCTAATATCTTGGTTAGCTGGGTTACCTTGATCTAAGAAACCAAAGTTGCCGTTGTCTACATTAATTTTATAACGTGTAGTACCATCTGAAATAGCTCTTGCACCCAACGGTCCTGAGTTAATTGTTTCTACAATAATATCAAATTTTTGATCTGCTGCATTTACCGCTTGTGCATCTGGAACAACAAGTGCATCTAAGAACTGTACTTCTCTAGTTTGATATAACTGTCCAGCTAGTGATGCAGGATTAGTTCCTACTTCGCGCTGCGCAATGACATCGAGTGCTAGTTTACGTGTGTGTTCAATACCAGCAAGTGTTTCTGTTCTTTGTTCACCAATTGCTTTTTGCGCACTTGGACTTGAATAGTATCTGATACCTGACCAGCGTGACAAATAGTTAGCAGTATTACCACGTAGTATGTCAAGTCTTACAGCGTCAACCATATAACCAACATCTCTAGCACATGTGCTTATGTTGTATTCAAAATCTGGATATGTTGCAGCAAGGAAAGCAATAACTTCTTTTTGTATAAACTCTTTGTTTTCAGTAAGTAATGTACTTGCATTGTTTCTACCTGCTACAAAGGCTACTGTTCCTGCTGTATTGATTGCAGCACGAGTCTTACCATTATTGAATGTCATGATCTGTCTATACGGACCTGGTTCAATTGGTGAACTTTCAATTAGTTCTTCAGCTTTTTGTGCTGCTTTGTTAATAGTTGCAAATGCAAGTTGTCGACTGCGTCCTTCTAAACCTAACGGTGTACCTGGTTGCGTATCACTACCATTTGTAGTAACAAATAAATTAACTTGCGAACCACCACTTTTGTCAACATATAATTTTGTTGCTGCTTGTAAATCATCATCACCATATGGCGTACCAGATCCAGCAAATTCACCTGGATGGTCGTGTAATGTTAGAGCACCTTCCATAGTGTCGCCTTGGCGCCTTACTATGCTCTTACGTGGCATTGCAACACTTGAAAGGAAATTACCTTCTAGTGTAGGATCGTATGCTGTGTCTGTAATAGTATGTACACCACTACCGCCATCAAGTATAATTTTATTGCTGTTGAATACAGCGCCATCTTCGTCAGTATGTAAACTTAGAGTATCGCCGTCAATAACACGTAGGAATACAACTTGTCCGTCTACAATGTTTGTCGGCGGATCATTAGGTATAGTTGTGTTAAATCTGAACGGAGCACCTGTTGACTGTTGATCAAGTCCGTGCCCAACTACGTTTGCTTGTCCTAATGAAAAACTATCAAGAGTAATAATAAATAAATCAGTATTGAGAGGTTCGTCTGATACACGTAGTCCACTACCTCTACTTTGCCTAACTTGGTAGTTAGCATCAGCAAATTTCTTATCAATAACAAGATCATCAACACCAACTGTTGTACCGTATACTGCGTTATAAACATCTGCTGAAGCTGTACTTACTGTACCTATGTTAGCAATTGGCTGTGTACCAGCATTTAACGGACCACCTAATGTTGGAGCAGGGTCAGTCGAAATATCAATAGCACCAATTTTTATAACTAATTTGCCGTCAACGCTGTAATCAAAAGATATACTGTCAACGTTAGCTGCATTTACTGCACTATCACTAGCAAGTTGTAAGAAGTCTATACCAGTAGCATCGCCTTTGACAGTTGGCACTTTATTCTCGTTGCCTTCATATGTAGAAGGTGTATCACTTAGGTCAGTGAGTGATATTTGTCCACCGATACCAAATACCGCATACAGTTCTGTAAAGTTTTCATTTACTTTACGAAACGACTCGCGTATACTATCGCCGGTGTTGTCGTTACCCTCAACGCCTATGTCTACATTTTGCTTTGCCATTTAATTGCTCCAATTATCCTATAGCCGGTGTGGCTAATTTATCCATATCAAAATTTACACTAACACCACAACCACAACTTGATTGGGCGTTAGGATTTCTTATCTCAAAGTTTGAACCTACAAGAGATTTTACATAATCTACTTCGGTTCCTATTAAAAACATTAGACTATGCTTACTAATAACAAAATTAAAGCCTTCGTTTGTTGCTATAATTTCATCACCTTCTTCAATATCACCAGCATCACTTATGGTACCCCAGTCGTATTCAAAGCCAGCACAGCCGCCGCCCTTTAAGTTTAACGTAACTGCAATAACATTATGTTCTTTACAAATTGTATTAATTTGCTGTTCTGCTGATGTTGTGAGTGTACAAATTGTCATATTTTATGTTTCCTTATCAGTATTTATCGTTGTGTTTTATAATCTTAATGTTAAATATAGTTATGTTCATTAAAGAATTTTCTAAAGAGACTCGGCACATTCGCAAAAGCAAAACCGGCAAGGAACACCCCTACAAGCGTAAGGTTACGATGTGTGTATTTAGATGTGATAATTGTGATACAGAGTTTGAACGTGCTAGAGGATCAATGGATCCAAAGCGCCTAAGTAATTCGTACTTTCACGTATGTAAGAACTGTGATAGTAAGAAATTTGCACAAAAAAAGGGAGTCGAACAGAAGCAAAAATGGAATATGACTGCTAGTTCAGATCTCCCTATTGGAAAACTTTAATCTTTCTTCCAAATAGTCCAGGCACCGTATGCAATAGCACCGTATGCGGCTAACTTAGCAAATGGGCCTGCTATTAGAATAACCAAGCCAACTGCTATTAGTACAGCACCATCCCAAGATGTGCGCTCGTCTAGTCTATTTTTAATCCATTGTCTAATCATGTGATTCTCCTCGTCTAACTTTACGTTCAAGAGCTGACAATCGTTGTTCTTGCATACGTAATTTTTCTTCTAAACCTTTAACATACTTTGTACTAGGTATATTGTGTTCAGTACCATCTTCACCAAGTACAGTCATTGTGTCTGCACCCTGTCCACGAAGTCCGCCTAATACTCTGTTTGGGTTCTTATCCGAAACTGCTGAATTCTGGGGTTCGGTCTTTGCGCTGCGTCCGTACATTTTGCTCAAATAGCTCATTATCTTTTCCTTTGTAATATTTATACAAGTCAATACTTGCTAAGTTTTTCTGCTTTGACTCGCACATGATATCTGCATACGGCAAAAAGCTCAATGCCCAGTCATTAACAAGTTGATTGGGATAGTAATCACTGTGCGCTCGTAGTTTGCCTTTCTTGTGTCCTGCTTCTAGTAGTGCTGGAAAATTAGGCATTGTGTCATGTGCAAAGCCTTCGGGTAGTGCTGTGTCTCTACTGTAACTGTAGTGTATTGCAGGACGCACACCACGCCAGCTATCTATTACGCGAGCAAATCTATCGTCGGTGGGCTGTATGTATTCACCTTCGCGGCACCAGTGATGGTGTATGTCAAGAACGAGTGCGCAGGTGTCAACAAGTTCGAGACTGTGTTCGAGTCCCCATTTGTTCTCGTCGTTCTCGATTGTAATCGTGTTTCTCGCTTCTGGAGAAAGTCTTTTGTCAACTGCGTGTTTGATACCGGCTGGACCTTGACGACCGGAGATGTGTACGTTACACTTGAAGTCTTGGAACGATTGGCCATAGCCCATCCATCTGATGCAATTAACATGATATTCAAACTCCTCTATTGATCGTTCGACGATGTCCGGGTTATCACTGGCAAGCACTGTGAACTGACCTGGATGCATGGAAAGTCGCACATTAAGGGCTCTTGCCGTGGCACCGACTTCTGCAAATGCTCTTTCACAGTAAGCCACAACGTCAGGCTTACGCCAATAATAACACCAATCCCGCTGGGTATAAACAGGAAGTACATCAGAACCGAGCCGTACCATCCGTAGTTCAATTGGAAGACCTCCAACATATTCAATCAACCTTTTGTATGACGCAATGTTATGGACCATCAAGTCCCACAAGCGTTCTTCAGCAACTTCACGTGTCTGCCTGTTGAGCCACTGTACTGTTGTGCTACGTGTATTTAGCGGGCGTTGAATTTCTTCAAGCACTTTCTTCTTCTGCGATTGGTCTGGATGCATATACTTGCAAGCAAAGCCAATACGTTGAATATCTTCTTGTGATTTCAAAAAGTCTCCTGCTGTTGTAAATTTAAGATCCATAAGTTACCATTTCCTGTATGAGCCGTCTAGCTCGTGTGTGCCTGAGTTTGACCACGCCCATTGTACACAGTTGTACCATGCATAGTGTGGGTGTTGTCGTAGTTGTTTGTACCATTGTTTAAATAGTATAACACGTTTTTTAAAGTTTGTCAACGCCAATTCTCTACAACCCAAGGATCATCGCATAGATGTGGATTAGGATCTCCGTGAAACACTGCAATACAACATTCAGGACCTGGTTCAACATCTTCAATGTATTTTAATTTACGTGTACCTCGTGATGTCTTAGGATCAAACTCTCTGTTCTTACGTATTTCCCATTTCCAACTGCGTATCCAACTGTCTGGCCATAGTTTAGCACTCTTGTCAACATGATATATAAAGTCTTGATCTCCATGATGTTGACGCATTGCTGATACTGCTGTTTCTTTAAACTTAGTCCAGATGTGTGTTAGTTGTCCTGTTTCAAATCTAATAACACTACTGTTATATTTCTTCCAACCTGAACGCATCGAACGAGTAAAGTCTCTAATAATAAACCAATCACCTGGACTGTAAACAAATAACTTATCGATGTTGTTGCTTATAACTACATCTAAGTCCATATACAACACTGTACCATTTAGACCTAAGTCTTCGCTAAACATCCACGGTTTGTACCACCACCCATGTAGTCCGCCGGGCAATGCTATTGCTGTTATATCAGGATCGAGACCTTTGCTTTGTTCTGTTATACAAACAAATTCAAAAGGTATAGTACAATTACGCTTACACATGTTGTATAATGTATTCACATAATCAGGTTCGTACTTGTTACCATGTTTAAGGCAGAGTATGTAGTTCTTTCTTTCCGAAGCTTCTTTAACTTGTTTCGGAACTATGTCTTGTATAACTACAGGATTAACGGGAGGGGCAGGTTTTGTTGCATATTTTTGCCTGCGCCTTTCCTCCCGTATCTTATGCCATTCGGCTTTTGTATACTGACTTTTGTCCAGTTTAGCCATTTATGTGCGATATCTTTTGTACTGAGTATGGTGTGTAGATTGCGCTGTTAGCACCATGCTCTGAACACTCAACTGATTCACACCAGCAACGATCTGCACTCATTTCACGTACTAATTTATCAGCAAAGCGCCATGCATGTTCTGCAAACTTCTCTGCACCTACTCCGTCCATTACTACAATTTCTGCAAGTCCCATATTCTCAAGTTCGGAAAACTTATATAAAAACGGATCGTGTCTATCAATTGCTGTCTTGTGATCAAAGTTATCTTCTAACCATTTCTTCAATGGCTTCAGTCCGCCGAAGTCCACTGCCCAGTTTTTGTTATCTAATTTATTACAACCAAATGTAAATTTAAATTGTAAGCTGTAACCATGTAACAAATGACAATGTGAATGATCTGCATTAGGTTGACGGAACACCGCTGATAGTCCGATGTTATGTCCGTATGTTTTTGTGCTAAAATAAGCCATGTGTATTCTCCTAGTTTAAACGGCGGAGTGTTTAAAGAGGGTCGACGTATAAAGTCCTCTGTGTGTTATGTACTTATTATACTATAGATTACTTATCTTGTCAATGAAAACATTAGGCTTTTTCCAGGCTTGAGGGACTTGCCATTCTTCTTCTGCATATATAATAAAGCGGGCATCAAATAAGCTCATACACTTGTTTATTTGATAAATCCAATATCTTGGGTCCACTGCTGTCTTATCAGCGGCATTATAGCTAGTTGTGTCTTTGTAAACGTTGTTCGTCTTGCCGTCTTTACTATGTAGGTCAAATCCAATCATACGAATGTCATCGCTTAGTTTACATGCTAGTAATACAGCATAAGGACCACTGCCCCAATGGAACGGATCATCTTGTTTTTGTTCACCAGAATAAGGAAGATCAGGAACTACGACAAGATTTTTTGTATTAGGATAACCTTGATAATAATCGTCTCTAGTATAGACTTTACTTCTTTTATTATAGTTACAGTCAATTGCTTCTTTAACCATTCGTCTGTCTGCGCACACAAGATGGTCTACGTGATAGTCACGCATTATAGCATTGCATCCTACTTTTGTATCATTAATAGCATCAACATTAATATGTTTACGGCTTTCCCCGTTACCAATTACTAACATAAATTTATTTACCGTGGATCTACCTTTAAATAGATGTTATCGAATACTTGTATTTTGTGTGTTTTGAATATTAAGTGTATACATTCAAATTCACCAGTCATACTAACACGATACTCGCCACCGTGCGCAGCCATCTCGTTAGGTACTTTCATGTGCCAGCCATTTTCAACACGTTCGCCTGGTGCTGTTGCTTGTATGTAACGTTTTGTAAATGTGTCTAGATCATGTGAGTGTGAGCCATCTACAGCGTGTGCTATGCCATATGCGGCTGTGCTGTTGCACTGATACCGCTTTGAGCCTACCATAAAGAACTCTATGTCTTGATCTGCTGTTATTGGATTGTTTGTAATACCTATTTCTGTGTCTGTAAAAACGAATGCATTATCAAAGCTCATGTACATTATACCTAATGATATAATTGTTACCATACTTAGTCCACTAATTATGTTAGTGGCTGCCTTCCACATTACATATCTTCTATTGCCTTTCATTTTGCATTTCCTCAAGCTCTCTTGTGAATTCAATGAATTCATCTCTAATATCAGCTAGTCCTGCGTTTGCAGAATTCAATGTTCGAACTAGATGTCTTATAGTGTATATAGTCCAAAACCACCATGTGACTGCGGTTATAGCAAATAGTCCTAGACCAATCCAAAATGCTGTATCAAAATCTATTATTCCGGTTGTAATTAATACAACAGATATTACAAGGAAAATTGTAGGTACAATCCTCGCAAATAAATCCCAGCGTTCTACTTGATTTTCTATATTTCGTTCTTTATTCATCGTTTTCTCATGCCTTTTGATTACGGAGGTCGTGGCGAACTCCACTATTATTTAATAAATTTTGGAAGGAAAATATATAGCTAGTTTATGATGCTATCTGACCAAATGCTTTCCATACACCGGGTGTACCTGTTCTAGTACATACCCATCCTACATAACCTGTTGGTTTTGGATCTGTATTAAAGATGATATCACCTTTGTTGTATGCGCCGCCTGTTGGACGTTCATTTGCGTAAGTTAGTTTGTTTGCATTTATTTTGATTGGACCATTTGTGCTTAATGCTGCATCTGTACCTGGGTTCGAAACACCAATTCCCAAACGTCCAACTATTGTCATACTATCTTCAACAGTTACATGTCCTGTTCCGCTGATAGATAATCGAGCAGTGTTGTCAGTAACAATTTCCATACGGTCATTGGTATAGTTACCAATTTTTGATGCGTTACTTTCAATATCAATTATGAACTCACTGGATAGACCTGCTATAGATAGTGTACCATTTGGTTCTGAAGTGTTAATACCTAGTCTGTCGCTACCTGATGCATACGAAATAAAGTCATCTAAGTTCAAATCACCTTGTGTTCTTAAATTTCTAAGTGTACCAACTTGTGATAAACTAGACTTTGTTACACTTGGTCCTAACTCAGTTGCTCTAAGAACTGCTACTCTGCCTATTGCATAATAGCTTTCTTGATGCAAATCAATTGGCATCGTACTGTGTAATCTAGTAGGACTTGGTAACACACTTAGCTTTTCAGCTCTGTGTTCTTCATGCCACACTAGGCCTTTTCCATACACATTATCAGTCTCAGTTCCGTGAAACTCTATGTTAGATGTTCTTTTAGCAACTACATCCTCAACTGTCAATGCATCATTCAAAATGTCATTGATAGCAGTACCTAGTGCTTCTATTCCGGGTTTTAATTGTTCATTGTTGCTCATGTAAGTATTTATCAACTTACCTTCAGAAGCACCGTATCAGGATTACACCTGCCATTAAGTTTTGTGTCTGTAGTCTTAATGTCATCTAAGAACTTACGTAATTTAACCTTGCCTGCACTTTTAAATTCTTTAAGTTGATCTGCAGGTTTACGTAATGTCTTTTGAATACTTTCTGTTTCATTAAAGCCTATAATAGTAGTACCTTTAACGCTAAGTCCTGTGCCGTCTCGACCCATACCTTTTGGATCAATGTTTTGTGCTACATACTTGCCTAACTTACGTGTCTTTGTATTGAACACCCAAAGTTCATTAGCACCAATAATTTGATCTGGATTGACGCTTGCAAGTTGGAACTTGTCGTCTGTCTTTGAAAACTTCAGCTTCTCTACAAGTTTAGTAGCACTTTTTGGTTTGCTCTTGCGTGGAGCTCTAGTAGCCTTAGCAGTATCAATAACAAAGTCTAATGCAGTCATTAGTTCTTCAATAGCAGTTGTAAACATCTTGATGTCTGCTTTTTTAAGATGTGCGTAACCTTCTTTAAGTTGAGCCCACTGGTCTTGTGTATGCTCATCCATCTTCTTTAGTTGTCCTGCTGTAGGGAAACGCTCTAGTTCTTTAAAGTCATCTAGTTCAGTAGCATAGAATAATTTAAGTTTACGGGCATGTGCCTGTGTTACACCTGTCTTTTGAAAGTGTTTCTTAAAGTCAAAGCCCTTTGGATCAAAATTCTTTTTGTCAGTTAGAAAGCCATCGAGCCATTCTTCTAGTTCTTCTGCTTGAAGTCTTGCTTGATCACGTATACGTTCTTGTATAGTAGGAACATATATGTCTTTCTTTTCTTCTGCTTCTTCTGCTTTAATTTCTACAATCTTTGCACCTTCTTGAATAGCACGTTCGCATCGTTTGTGCAAAAACTCACTAACAGGTTTAATTTCTCCGCCTGTGCCTGGACACGACTGCCAATGCTCGTCATGTGCTTTGTGATAATCAGGCATGCCGTTAAGTAGCATCTTAGCAACAATACCTGCTGTAATACTTAGTGCCGAGTTAGGTGCTGCTTTGGCTTGCTTAATTTGTTCTTTCGTATAATCGTTGTCTGCCATCCAAACAAATACACTTGGCCATAAGTCTGCTGGTTTATAGTTTTCGTAATACCAAGCATGTGTATGCTGACGGAACTTGTGATACTTTGCGCCGTCCCATTCTTCACAACCTTCCCAACTTGGTTCTTTTAATTTTGCACCTCGTTTGATACGTGGAGCCCCACGTACTACCTTCTTCTTAGGTTTCTTTGCGATTGATTTTGCCGTAGCCATGTCTATCTCCTAACTGTTATAAACATTATATAGCCGTTAAATTAAATTGTCAAGTGTTTTAGAGTTTTTCGCCAGTTTCAAAACCACGGAATGTTTTAAAGCGTGGAAAGCGTAGGCTGTATGTACCGTCTTGATTCTGTGTTACAGCGTCTGCACGTACTTCAACCAACTGACCAATAAGAGCATCGCGACCAGTCCAAAATACGGATCTGTTATCATCCGTAAAGCCACTACCAACGTTGACACGTATATCTTTGCCATCGTCATTCCCAGAGCATACAACAGCCCCAAGTCGTCCTTCGTTTCGTCCTGTTCCTTCTTCAACATCTACTACCTCTAATGTTACTTCGATAAATGGTTTTGCTTTAAGCCAAGCATGTGTACGCTTACACTCGTACGGTGCATCAACGTCTTTAATCATTACACCTTCGTATCCACCGTCTACAGCCGCTTTATTAAGCTCTACAAAGCGTTCTTGTCCTTCAGTAGTGTCCAAGTCAACATCTTCCCATTCACACGCTGTAACGTGCTCTAAGAGGTCTTGATTCTCCAGTACCCAGTACTTGACATAGTTACTACGAGTTGTTTGTGTCTTATTCCATCCACCTTTAAGGAAATCTTCTAATGGAATAAAGTCAAACAAATGTAGTACAGCGTCAGTTGCTTTCTTACCATCTTTACGTTGCAGTTGCTTCATAAGGTCTTGGAAGTCTGCGCTCATTACTTCGCCATCTAGTACACAATCATACGGAGCAGGCTTTGCCGCAAGTACTGCTTCAATCTCTGCGATAATGTGATCAAAGTTATGAAACTGTTTTCCGTTACGTGAGAACAATTCTACTTTGCCGCCTTTGCATACTGCTAGTACACGAACGCCGTCTAGTTTAACTTCAATTTGTTTCTTGCCAATCATCTTCTTTTCGTGATTAGCTGAGTCATGTGCAAGACTACAAGTGAACACAGGAACAGCATATTGTGGAAAGTCTTTAGCTACTTTGTTAACAGTCTTTTCACTCATACCGCAACGCAAGTCCTTGATTAAGATACGTCTGTAGAAGCCATTCCACTGTTCAGTAGTAGCAACACTCATTACCAATTCAATAGCATCACGTGCCGCATGGCCTGTAAGTTCTCTATTGATAAGTTGGTTAGCAAGTACTTTGAAATCTCTCCAAATAAGTCCTTGTCCTGTGAGTACATCTGAACGCTCTGGTACTTTCTTAACACCGAATGTAACTAGCGGATCAAGTGCCATTGTGATGCCTTCAAAGAACTCGTCTAGTCCTTCTTGCATTGCTGATTTGATGATTGCTTGTTTAGCTAGTTTGCTGTTGTCAGCTTCTAGATGTGCGATAATATCTTGTGGTTGTGTTTTCATTGGTTGCGCCTCTCATTGCCTAATTATTATGTACAGTATAGCACCAAAGCACTAGGATGTCAACCTTTATTATAGAGTGTAGTACTGAGGAACCTCGCCTTCGATAGCTTGTCCAACTCTATCATTTACTGTTTGTGAATGTTTACATTTGCCTCTAAACGTAAAGCCAGGACAGTCACACGTAAAGCCCTTAGGCTCTAGTGTGACGTCATAAGTACCTGTGCCTTTTGAATTAGGCTCTTGCCAAATAAGGCCTTCAAATAGACTACGATCGTATTCAAAGGTTGGCTTAAAGAATGATTTACTTGGCTTAGGCACCGTCATCCATCTCCATCTCAAATGTACCCCAATAGTCTTCTGGTGAAGGTTCATCTTCGTCTTTTTGACGCTGTACTTCTTCCCATACATCACCTTGTGCAACACCGTGTTTGCGAACGAACACTTCTTTGCTTGACCATGCCGCATCTTCTTGCATTTCTACTACCCAATTACCAATCTTACTCATAGTTGAACTCCTTGTTTGCCTGTTATTGTGTACATCTTAGTTAGTATAGCATTAACTTCTGATTCTGTCAAGAAGCCTTTTACTGTGTCTCCAGAAGAAGTAATGCCAGGCAATTCAGCCTGGGCATCACCTTTGAATACGGCAATTTCATACAAGCCTTTTGTGCCGCCATATGAAAGTTCGTTTTGAATAATACTCAGCATATATCCAGGAAACTGTACTTTCGCTTGTACTCCTATTGGGGATATGGTCTGTATCATATCTAAGTTTTCTATTTTCATTATATCAACTCCTCGATATCTAAAGGTGTAAAGTTTATTTGCTCAACACTAACACACTTATATGGTCCTTCAGGTGAAGGATTAGTGTGGATGTGTCCGTGAACGTTTAACAACGGCTTATCACCAAACCTATGACTTTCAGCAAGTGTACTTGCATGTTGTGGAGTGTGACTGAATAACAAACCTTTGTCGCTCATGTCTATCCACATCTGCATGTCTTTGAAGAACGGTGCAAGATGCTTTGGGTTATCATGGTTTCCAAGAACAAGTCTTTTCTTACCAGGCAACTTTGCAAAGTTTGCTTCTAACCAGTCAGCTTTGTCCATTCCAAACAATACGTCACCACAGTGGATAACA
>JACKZZ010004532.1_pt1 | contig 19677 bp, 11 predicted proteins | sample 8027871 | NCBI WGS metagenome assembly JACKZZ01 (sample SAMN15724774, study PRJNA655200) | protist metagenome | isolation source: fluorescence activated cell sorting (FACS) single amplified genomes of... | place: USA: West Boothbay Harbor, Gulf of Maine | collected 2000-07-19
TTTCATATGATCTGTCTTTTTTAATCGTATCTTTTCTTCCTTGTTCTAAAGCCTCTAAGACAGATTCACCTTCTTTATTTTTTGAGCTTAAGTCTGCACCACCACAACATAACATCTTTAATGCTTTAATTGAACCTCTATATGCTGAATTAAAAATTGGTGTATAACCCATAAATCCACATTTAGTATTTACAATTTGTTTTCTATTTTTGATATTATTTAGGATATATTCTATATAATCTAACTTGTCAAATGTTGCTGCTTCATTTAAAATATAAACAATAACACTATTTCTCACATTAGAATTAACAGCTACTTTTGTATCAATATATTCAAAAAAGCTATTGCTTGTAAGCCCTTTTTTAAATAAGTTATCTATAAAAAATTTCAAATTTCTTGGAATGAAATGGATGTGATCTTTTTTAAAAAAGGAATTCACAATCTTTTTCTTTTTACTAAATTTCTTTCTTTTATTAGAATTCCTTTTATTGGAATTTGTTTTATTGGAATTTGTTTTATTAAATTTTTTTTTCTTAAAAGCCTTTACTTGACTCCAGTCATTTTCGCTATCTTTAATATTATTCATTTGTAAAATTATATTTTATTTCATATATAATTTATGTAATTCAATTTTTTGGACTAATAATTTGTCTATTAAATATTTGTTTACTATCATCTTCTATACTTGTATTTTTCTCCAAATTATGAATTGAATATATACTAGTCATACTTCTAATATTAATAAACCCATTATCAATTAGATATTCTGATGCTATTACTTCATAATATGCATTTAATATATTAGAAGGGATTGTTTCATTGATATACTTAACTTTTAAAGGTTCATTGATTATTACTTTTTTTATAAAATCCTTATAAGTTATATTATTTTCATAAAAATTTAATAAATTAAAATGAATATTTTTTCTTTGTACTATTTCTTTAAGATAACTCTTAATCTGATTAATTTTATTTATATGTTTAATATCAAACTTTACATCAAAAACAAGATCATACAAAATAGAATTTATTTTAATATTTTCTAATAATATATTTTTATTGTCTGAATTTAAGTTATAATGTTCTGCAAAAATTTTTACTTTATCAATTTCAAATAGATTAGAAATAGAACAATATATTAATTTGTTATCGTTTAAATTATCTATTTTCAAATATTTTGATGGATAATTTACAATCATTTCATCCCCAATTTCAATGAATATATCCATATTTTGACTTTCATTTAAAGAAAACATAAAAAATCCTTTAATATTCTTATAATAATAAAATTTCGAATATAGATCTGTTCCATCATAATAATTACAATAAAATAGTTTTCTTGTTTTATTTGGAAATATTAAATAACAAGAATTATTTACTTTCGAATAGTTATTTAAAAATATACTTATCTTGTCTTCAATTGTATCACCTTCTAAGGTTATATCATTAATAACAAATTCAGGGATATTAATTAATTCATATTTTGGAATTTTAAAATCTACAATATCAATAATTTCTAATTCATATTTCTTTTTAATATTTCTTAAATATTTAGTTCTATCTTCAAAAATATAAAAGTCTACATTATTATCAATTGATTTTAATCTAAATTTAACTCCTGGTTTAATTAAAATTTCTTTTTCATGTGAAAATACACTATCAGATTCTATTGATATAAAATATCCCTTGAATTTAGTAGATAAATTTATTTTTAATAATATAAATCCAAATTCATTATTTTCAGCATTTATATTTGGTTTTCTTGTACATGACATAAATGAGTTATTTATGTATGTATCTCCTACTTTGTTCAAATTTAAATAACTATCATCTTGAATAAATCGAAAAACTAATTTTTCTTCATTTAATTTAGGTGCTTTATTAATTAATTGATATAAACTATTAATTTGTATTTCAAAATTATTATCAATTGTAGTTGTATTTATTTTTCTTAGATAGTTATTTAAAAAACTAGATCCATAAAAAGTATAAAAATTTATCAAACCATTCATATTATTATTTTTTATTAGATTCATATGGTTTAATAAAATGTCTTCAGTAAATAAAAAAGATTTAATTTTATCATAAATTTTATCTAACTTATCATTAGAAATTGGTAAATCTTTTATAGTTAAAATACCTTTATTAAGAGCAACATTTACAATTGATGACTTTTTTAGAAATGGCTTAATATCAAAATTTTTAATAAATGCAGGATTTTTAAAATAACTTAAATCAGATCCTATTTCTTTCGATTCATAATATACAAATTTTAGAAATAATGATTCTAAAATATCAAAATTAAATAATTGAGTAATTTCAATTAATTTATTGTCATAATTATATTTTTTAAAAAATAATAATAGTTCATCATTTAAAACACGATAATGATTTTTTTTAATAGCATTATAAACATTTGATTTGTATACATATTTAATGTCATTATTAATTACATCAAATAATGGTAAATAATTATCATCATGTGATAATTCATTTAATAAATTTTTATTTTTATTAATAATATCATATTCACCTTTAATAATTTTACTTTTATGACTTAAATCTAACTTTTTTATATTAATTTTTTTCTTTAATTTGTTATCATATATATTGAATGTCATATATATAATACCAATATTAAAATTTAATCTTCTATGCTAAAATTATCATCGCTATCAATATTGTTATAACAACTAGATTCATTTACAGTAGAATCTTCAGTGTCACATATACAAGGATGTTCTTTTTCTACAATTTTTATTACATTATTTGATTTTGTCTTACCCTTGTTTAAACAAATCCATTTATCTTGAATAAATATAAATTCATAATAAGATCCATTATTTTGTAGAATATATTCATTTAATATTACATTTATTTCACATAAATTTATAATTTTTAAATATGTACCATTTATTACAGTTGAATTTACATCATTTTCTATGGTTTGAGATGATAAAATTATATCATGACACCTAGAACCAGTTAAAAATATTAGACTTTGTTGTGGATAAATACATTTCTTATCATAACTATTCATATCAAGAATTACATGATCCATTATTTGTAATCCACTTAATTTAACACCATCATCATTAATTTTAATACTACTTTTAGTAGAACCAATATTAATAATATCAGAACAAATTTGAGTTTTACTTTCTTCAGAATCTGTCATAATCATTTTTTTATTTTTATAATCTTTTGTTAAAGAAATATTATGATTAATATTTAATTGTTCTCCATTAATAATTTTAGCATATAAATTTTCATTAAATTTACCAAAATTAGAATCAATTCTATTAGCGAATAAGCTAATTCTATATTGTGCATTACCTATTTGTGAGTTATAATTTCTCGGAATTAGTTCATCAAAATAGAAACTATCAATATTAATTTCTTTAACAGTTAATTTTTCTATTTTTGAATTTTCTACATTTTCATTTTTGACAAAAATATTTACTTTATTATTTTCATCTCCAATTGTTGAGTTTTCATTTAATGGTAATAATTTATCAAAATTAATTACATTACTTTCAATTTCATTACTTGATATTTCTTGACTTTCTAAATAATTAATTATACCATTATTAGCAGTAAAATTATCAAAATTAATAGAGTTAATAGATCCACTAATTGTTACATTATTAAAAAAAGAATCTTCTGCACAAATGGTTTTACAATGTATAGTTTTTTTACATCCGATACCTCCATTTATTATTATAGAGCCTGATCTCTTATCATAAGATTCAGTATTAGAAATAACTTTAATAGAATTATAAGCAATATCTTGATTGTGATTCATATATATAATTTAGATTATCTTAATGAGAAAAAATTATAAATATATTATATATTTTATATATATTTATGGGCGGTGGGTTACTACAATTAATCGCTGTTGGTGAACAAGATCAATTTTTAACAGGTGATCCTGAGATCACATTTTTTAAATCTGTTTATAAAAGACATAGCAACTTTGCTATGGAAGTAAAATCACAAATATTTTCAGGCGGTGTATCGTTTGGTACAATTAATTCATGTAATATTAGTAAAGATGGTGATTTAATAGCTGATATTTGTATTAAAGTCAAACTAGGATCTCTAAATGAAAAAAATTCAAATAACATATGTGTTAAAGATCTTAATATGAAATGTCCTTGTAATAAATGTAATTCAAAGACTATTTTTTCATGGGTAAACTCGATAGGTCATGCTTTAATAGAATATGTTGAGTTAGAAATAGGAGGTTATAAAATAGATAAACAATATGGTGAATGGTTCGAAATATGGTCAGAACTAACTCAAAATGTAGAGAAAAGAAATGGATATAATGAATTAATTGGAAAAAAGGACTATTCTGGATTTAATATTAATTCATTTAATGGAGAAATGGATTTATTAATACCAACAAATTTTTGGTTTTGTAAAAATATTGGATTAGCTATACCATGTATAGCAATAACTAATCATGAAATTAAGATTAATATTAAATGGAGACCATTTGATCAATTATGGATATCAAATAAAAAAAATGCTGAACCAATTACACCAAAAATTGAAGCAAGTTTATTAATAGATTTCATATATTTAGATTTAAATGAAAGAAAAAAATTTGCGGAAAAAAATCATTTTTATCTAATAGAACAAACACAAACTAATGGAGATTATTATTTCCATCAAAATAATAAAAATCCTATTATTAAATTAAATTTTTTTCACCCTGTTAAAGAAATTGTTTGGGCAGTTCAAAGAGCTGATACATTAATAAGATCTGAAGACGAGGAAGATGAAGAATTTACTTATGGAAATGATTGGTTTAATTATTCAAATACATTAAATTTTTCATCTGCAGGAGTTGTTGATATTTTTGATACTGCATTGTTACAATTTAATGGTACAGATAGAATGATGGCTCTTCCAGCTAAATATTTTAGGTTATATCAGCCATACAAGTATCATACAAAATGTCCAAATAATTTTGTTTACTCGTATAGTTTTAGTTTTAGACCTGAAGAAATACAACCAACTGGTACATGTAATTTTAGTTGCTTTGATAATGCAAGACTTGTTTTAAATATGAAAGATAGGGAAATTAAGTCTGATTATATAATAAAGATTTTTGCAGTAAATTATAATTTATTAGTTATTACAAAAGGAATGGTTGGATTAGGATTTTCGTGCTAATTTTAATTATTATTAATAATAATTAAATTTATACTAGTTCTAATTCTTTAATAGACCAAATCTCATATTTACCATTTGGTAATGGTCTTTTAATTTTTAATGGGATAACCTTATATTCTAGTTCTAATTCAGCAATGTCCATTGCATTTTTTACTTTTTTACTTTTAATAAAAACTTTTGAGCCATCAGATATTTGTTTTGCTCTTGTACCAAGTAATCTTACTTTTTCATACTTTGTAAGTTTAGGGATTGTAATTCTTTCATTATCTGGTACTCTGAGATTTCTTTTTAATTCAATTTCAGGATCAATTTGATCAAAAACATCTGTATCATTTTCATCAAAAATGGAGTTATCTGTAATATCATCTAGTTTTTCAGATACTTCAAAACTAGCACCATCATCATCGTCCCCACCTTCATCTTCTTCATCATATATTTCTGATTCATTTTCATCATTTTCATCATTTTCATCATCACTATTCATGTTATCTAATGCTTCTGAATCCATATTTTCAAATTCATTATCTGAATTTGCTTCATTTAATGTAATTTTCTGAGAATCTGCCATAGTATATATATTAATTAATATAAATATTTAAATAATTTACTTTTCAATTTAAATATAAATTAAAATTACTTAGAAACTGTTTTAAAATAAGGAGTCCAAGAAGTCTTGCATGTACAACATACGTATATTAAATTATAGCTATTTTGCTCAGGTCTGTAAAAAACTGCTTCTCTATCTTTAGATCCAAAATTTTTATTTGTTCCACATGATTTATTTGGACATATAAAATCTTTGGTTCTTGGTAGTGTTTTATCTAAGACTCTGGATTTAAGAACAACTTCATCTTCCACAACATTATTAGATACTGATGTATTAAAAATAATTGTTCCAGGAGTTAACTTTGTATTATAATTACAATTATTACATATAAAATATGCACTTGTAAATTTATCATTTGTATATGTATTATATTTACTCATTATTGCTTCTTTATTTTCATCACTTAGATCTTTATATGAACTACTTTTAGTTAAATCAGATTTACTAAATTTTAATTTAACTAAACTATCTAATTCATTATCTAAACTTCTTGTAATAAATTCATCTACCGATGCTATCTCATTTTTGCTATCACTTGATATCCTTTTGGTAATATCAAGGATAAAGTTACATTTAGGACAGAAATACATTTATATATATAATATAATTGTATTTAAATATTTTAAACTTTCAATTTATTTATAATAAGTAATAATTACTACCCCCATTATAGCCCGAAATTTGAATATTTTGAGTAAATTTTTCTACTACATCTTCTTCTACAGGCAATTTATAAGATATTAAATGTAATTTTTTGATTTCTTTAAAAGGGGTTTCTAAAGATATAGTATCTATATAATTTTTTACATTAGTATCATATTGTCTCTTTTTCATATTTTCTTTTATTACATTTAAAATTTGTAATTGCTTACCAGTATCCATTGAATATAATCTACTTTTTAATTCATCGATTGCTTTTACAGCATTAATATAATTATATTCAGCTAAAATTAAATTATTACATTGAGTTTCTTCCATATCATCACTACATAAACTTTCTTGTTTAATATGTTTATTTCTGTAAATTTTGTCATATTCTTGGTCATAATAATATGGTAATTTATCTAAATCAATTTTTACTGAGAAATAATCAGATAAATTTAAGTTTTTATAAATTTTTCCTAAAGATTCATTTGTAATTCCAATATTAATAAATGACTCTTGAATTGCATTGGAATCATTTGGATCTATATCTGCAAATGAAATTGAATTTATTGAATTTATTAAATTAGCAATTTCTACTTTTTCTAATTCAGTATCTGATTGATTTATTAAAAAGTTTCCAGCTTCATCTCCTTTTGCTTGTAGAATTAATTTTAATCTGTAACTTGCATATAAGATATCTTTTAATCCATCTTCTGGTTCAATATAATTATTAAATGATCCAAACATTGCTTTTTGTAATCTTAAAATATCAGAATTAAATAAATGTTCAATAACTTTACCAGTTGCATCAACTTGTTGAGCTCCATCAGGATAAGTATCTCTAACAATACATGCTTGTTTTATTTTTAATCTTTCATATCTTTGATAAGCATTTTCAACTAATGATGCTAAATTTAATCTATTCATATTTTTAACTTGATTTACTGATACTTCTGATGCTGAACCATTTGCCATTAAATCATAATTGCTTAAGAAATTTGCAATGTTTTCATATACAACTTGTTTATCACTTGCAGTTAATACATCATTTGAATCATCTGGAGGATTAATAATAACTAAACTAACTTTATTTCTTGCACCAAATGGTAATATATTATTTTTTAGAGCTATTTCAGCATCTCCTCTTGCTTTAATTAGTAAATTTATTAATGTTAACTCTTTTTTAATTCCATCAGTTGCTGTAGATTTATTAAAATGATCTTTTAAAAAGTTAACTTTCCATCCAATTGTATTTACATCACTTATATCAATATTTGTAAATTCGATATCATTTCCATCTACATATTTTCTAACACCATTTTCATTTATTATTTTTAACAAAATATTATCATTTTTACCTACAATTACTTCATCATCTTGTAACATACCTGTATTTGATGAATCTAATAAAACAGTTGCATCATCTGCTGATATTTTCATTCTTTTTAAGATAGTTTGTGTTGAACCAAATGAAGTACCATTAACATTATCTAAAGCATAATTTCTATGTTTTTCTGCATTATATCTTCCATCTTCTGTTTCACTATCATCATATCTTAATGGATAAGGATCTAAATATTTTACTGGTAATGGTAATTCAACCTCAGCTCCTTCATAAAAATACTTATCTATTATTGAATTTGTTCCGAGCATATTTAATACATTATTAATTGCTACTAAATCAAATTTTCTTTCTAATTCATCTTGACCTAAATTTCTTCCAATAACTTCTAAATCTGATATAACCCATTCAAATTGATTTGTGAATTGCATTTGTGACCATGCACCGTTTAATTTAAAAAAGTATTTCTTTCCAATATCTGGATTTGCATCTATAGTAGTTTTTAATAATTCTACAACTTGTGTAGCAGAAATTCGAATACTTACAATTTCTCCATCCTGTAACAAGTCAGTTGAATCAGAACTTCTAAATATTTCTCTGGGTTCTTCAGGATTTGGATAAGGATCATACATATATAATGGTAATCCAATACTATCAACAGATACTAAATCTGGATGTTCATGTCTAACAAAATTAATTGGGTTTGTTTGAAATCCATTTTGAGATTTAATATGTTCTAAAATTGTTTTAATTTTATTTTGGAATTGTGCTGTTGCTCCTAGCTTTTCAGCTGGAGTTGATAATGAGCTTAAATCTGGCTCTGCCCAAATTTGCTGTCCTTCATAATTTTTGTAGTTATTATCTAATACTTGATCTTCACTATTATATTGAGTATTTGTAAGATCTAATAATAATTTATATACATGGTCTTTTTTACTATTTGAAAATGATGTAGGAAAAATTTCTAATGGTGATGATGTATTATCAAGATCTAAATTTTTTAATCTAATGATTTTACTTTTTTTGAAATTTAATACATTTGATGGATTTACAGTTGTATCTGTAATTATTGTACCTCCAACATTTACTTTCTTCCAATCTAAACCTTTTTGTAAAGCCATAGAATTCATAATATTTGCTAAAGAGTTTGCTAAATAATTTCTATTATTTCTAATTCTATATTTTAAATCATTTGGCATATTATCTAATGTTATATCATCTACAACAATACCATTTTCTTGTAAATTTGTAAGTGTTACTTTTTGAATTTGTGTATTATTTGCATTTGCTGTATATTTAGATGGAATAGATATTGTAATGCCATTTTGTGTAACTTCTAATTCTTCTGCTAATTGATTAAATACATTAGCAACTGCTTCTGTTTCTGGTGAAGATTCTTCTGATAAAAATGTATTAACATTATTACTAAAATCGGTAGTTGATGGAATTGTTAATTGAGTTTCATTTAACTCAAATCCTAATAAAATACCATAATTTCTAATTTCTTCACTATTTAAATTTTGTAGTTGTTGCTTAATATCATTATATATTGAACCTTGTATTTCTGCACTAGCTGCTGATGCTGCTGTATTACTATCTAAATAATTTTGTACAGATTTATCTAAACTAGATACTATTAAATCTTTAACTAACATATCTTGATTTTCTTCATTTTCAAATAAAGATGTAAATATTGCTTCTGCTTCACTTTCTTCCATAAATTTAACCCAAGGCATAATAGTATTTGAAACTAATAAATTTACATATCCTGTTCTATCTAAATTCATTAAATAATTATCAGCGTTAAAAGTTACTGAATCGACGTCATCAAATTTTTCCTGAAATGACTCGCTTTTATTAGAATTTAAATAGTAAATTACCCCTAAAATTATTAGGACTAAAACTATATGTTTATAAGTAAATTTCATAATATATATTATAATTTAAGAAATTTATTTTGCAAAGATATTTTTTGATTTTTCATTTTCTGAATCAGAGTCAGAATCAGAATCCATTTTATCTATACCAAATCTAACTCCTCTCCAGCCATTACTTTTCATTTTACCTATTTTTTCCTCTATATTTTCTTTAAATTCACCCCTTGGAGGTACTTTTCTTTCTGTATGCGCTTCTTTATACCATATCTTAAAATCATTATACATTGTTGTCAAATTAATTCTATCTTTATTATTTCCTGTTAATTGTAATTGTTCACTAATATATTCATAATAGATATCACTTTGTCTTTGATATTCATTTGTAAATTCTTTTACTTTCTCTGGCTCTTTTAATCCATTTACTTTAAATCTCTTTACATATCTATTAATTAATAGAAATAAAAAAGCTTCCTTCCAATTATCCATCTTATCTTTTAAATATCTATCTTTTTTCCTTTCATATGGCTCTTTTGGATTATTTACGAATTTCATTTCGAATGGAGCGACTCTTAAACGTCTCCATGTACCACCATCATTTGAAGGAATAAATGGTAATTTATTACATGTTAAAACAGTTTTGAATTGAGGGAAAAATTCAATTGGCTCTTTGAATAGAGCTCTTGCAGAAATTTTATCATTACCTGTTAACTCTTTCATATGCCCTACATGAATTTTATCATCATTTTCAGGTTCTTGGAAAACTACAAAACGTTTACCTTTACAATTTGCCATTTCTGGTGAAGCTGCATTTGATGCAGCTCTCTTATTTGTTAATAATGTAATATTAATTGTAGCTGCATAATCACCTATGATTGATTGAAATAATCCAATTGATAATGATTTACCATTACCACCTGAACCAGTCCATATATGGAATAATTCATCTGGCGAATGACCAACTAAACAACTTGAAAAATAATCTAATATATAATTATACATATCTTCATCCGGTTGAATTTCTTTAAAGAAAGTCATTATTTGTTCAATACGTTCATCTGTTGGAGAAAAATCCATATATTCTACATTTGTACATAATGAAATATAATCATCTGGATAACCTTCTCTAAAAATTTCATGTTTGAAATCATAAATACCATTTTTACAACATATAAGATTCTTATTTTCGTCTAATTTATTGTAAAAGTCTTCATCATAATATCTATGTTTTAACTCATCTATTACTTCTTTTTTAAATTTATTAGTAGTTAACTTCTCTGCTGTTTTTAATGCAGCTTCTCTTTTTATCTCAAATAATTTCTTTTCCTCTCCATCTAATTGTTGACTTCTATAATAATAATAATCAGCAACTTTCTTATATTTTTGAGGATATACATCATTTAACATTAACATTACTGTATTTGCCGAATCAATTGTTTGCCATCTATGATTCTTGAATTCATACCATGCAGAATGTTTAATTGAAGCACATACAAATTTTCCTTTATTTATATGATAAAATGATCTAGCTACATCACCACTTGTTCCAGATATAGACTTTCTAATAATATTTTCTTCAGCTGACTCTCGTAGCTTCTCATATTCTTCCAAATTATCTTGTTCAGCCCATTTAATTAATGACCCTAAACCTACCCCTCTTGTTCCTTCATTTTTCATTTTGTCCCATAGCTTCTCACATTCTCCTAATTTGAATTTAGAACTTATTTGACTAAATTCAATAAAATTATCTAATAATAAATCATCTATATTGTATAAAGCCCAACCTACCTCCATCCAAGTTTGATAATTATCTGCTCTATCAACATTTAATAACTTAACTAATTTCTGAGCATAATCAATATCTTCTTCACTATATTCCCTACTCCTTTTTCTAGTTTTAGAAGTTTTCTTCTTTTTAATATTTAATTTTAAATATTCTTGTTTTATAAAATCTTCATTAATACTGCTCTTAAATTTTGTCTTGTCTTCTTTACTAAAATTTCTTATACTCAAAATATGAGGTAAATTACTAACGTTAAATTTTGACTTATCACAATTATTTAAATGACTATCTAAAATCATAGTCAATAAATATGGATCTCTTTTAGGTTTACAACAACCATAAACAAACCATCCATTATTACTAATAATTGCTTCATCAAATATATCTTCATAATTATTCACATATTCAATATCGCTATAAAAATCATTTTCATAAAATTTTTGAATAACTTCTTTTCTAATTAAATGTTGTAATTCACCTGACGCGCAAATATTTGGATATTCACCATGGAAGCCATCTTTATAAACTCCATCATTTACCTGATTTGGTTTTTTTTTTTCAGTTATAAAACAATGTTTATGTTCATCTTCTACATCCAAATATTTATTTATTACTGAATTATATATTTCTACAGTCTTTAAAATATGATCATTTTTATATTTTCTACTACTAGTGTTTGACTTATATTTAATATCAATATCAAATATTATCGGACCTTGACTCCTATGTTTCTCTAAAATATGCAAAACTGTCCCTTCATTTATTGATCTTGATATTAATCTATTTAATCTATCACGCTTAGTGCCAGAAATATAAAAAGATCCTACCGGTGTCCCCATTGAATAATGTGAGGTCTTTTCATCTCTTCTAACGCGATTATTTTCTAGTAATTTATATAATTTATTGGTATAAGTTCCCGTAGGCATATTAATAATTATATTTAAATTTTTCTTTTAAAGCCAATTAAAATAAAATTGAATAAGTTAACAACTATTTAAAAAACTAAACATTTATTAGACATATGTCTAGAAGAACAAAGAGTAAAATTTACATTAAACGTATTATATCAGACATTTCAGAAATATCCTCTGATTATGATCCTAAAATTCATATTTGGTATGATGAACAAAATATTACTAAAATTAGAGCATTAATTATTGGTCCAGAAGGAACTCCATATGAAGATGGATTTTTCTACTTTACAATTGATATTCCTGAAACATATCCATTTATGCACCCTAGTGCAAAATTCGAGACCATTAATCAAACAATTAGATTTAACCCAAATTTATACGAAGGAGGTAAGGTATGTTTGTCAATTATTGGAACTTGGAGTGGTCCAAAATGGAGTTCAGTTCAAACTTTGAAATCACTATTACTATCAATTCAAAGTTTAATGGATGAACATCCTATGATTAATGAGCCAAGTTTTGAAAATACAAAAATAGATGATCCTCGGGCTGTTGAATATAATGAGTATATTAGATTTAATACATATGATTTTGCTATGTATGAAATGTTAACAAACGAATCTCATTTTCCATATTTCAAAGAAGTCATTGAAGAATATTTTATAACTAATTATGAAAGAATTTCAAAAAAATTACATGAACTTAAAAAATACGACGGTAAAATTATGAAAACATTTATTTGGGGACGAAGTGTTAAAGTTAATTATACTGATTTAATAAGTAAATTTGAAATTTTATATGATAAATTAAAAAATAACAAATTTCAAGATGAAAAAACATCTGTACATGTTTCATCTAATAAAAAAAAATTATCTAAAGATATTTAAATTGGATTTATTTTATTACATTTTATTACTGGATTTTCTTTTAAAATTTTTTCTTTAGCATCTGCTCTAAAATCAAATGTACATTCATGAGATTCTGGATATCTACATTTAGAGCAAAATAAATTACCACATTTACAATTAAATGGTATAAGTCCTAACTTTTTATTACATTTAGCACATCTATTTTTTTTATTTTTTTTTGATTTAGGGATAGTAGATTTATCTTTATTTTCCATATTAGAATTTTCAGATTTATCTTTATTTTCCATATTAGAATCTTTGGATTTATCTTTATTATCCATATTATTACTATTAATATTTTTATTTTTATAAAAATAAAAATCAATTTTTTTCTAAGAAAATTGATTTTTACATAATTTAAGCGTAAATATTATATTTAAAAACATGAATATTGACAAAGAATTAGCAGTCCAAGCAACATCTTATATTTATATACCAAATAATGAAATCATATCATATCATTTCTCAAACAATCAATTTAAACTAAATGATAAAGAATTTATAGAAAATGAACTATTAAATAATAGAGATATAATTATTGTCCCAGGTGATTCTAATTGTTTAGTACACTCTATCCTTGTATCACTTTATCAAAAAGATTTTAACAATTTTATTAATGTTATTACAACATTATGTTCTGAATATGAACTACCTTTAAATGAAAAATTAATCTTTTATAATAGCAATATTCCAATGTACTTTAATCATAACAATGCATTCTTTGGTCTTTTTGCACAACATGCAATTAGACAATGTATAAGAGATAAATGGTGTTTTAACAATTCTGATCACGACTATCATAAAAATCCAGAATATCACATGAATAATTATGCTATCGATGGATTAGCTAGAAATATGATTTGTAAGATTTTTGGAATTCCTAGATTGACTATTTATCAAGCTTATGATGATGAAAGTAGAAAAAAAGGTATTTATGAATTTACATCAAATAATATTCCTCAAGATAGTTCTAATAAAAATTATTTTTATGATTTTGTTAATTACAATGTAGAAATATTTTCAATTGATAGTAGACATTACGACTCTATTGTTGACTAATAAATTAATTTATAAAATTGTTCCACAATTCAATGCATAATATATATTTTCTTCTATTTCAGAATATTCAGTCTCAATAAAGTCATAGTTATGTACTGTTATTCCATTAATTTTTTCTTTTCCAGTGAATTTTGTTATTCCTGGAGGAAGAACTACTTCATATTCATACTGATTAATAATTTTAAATGATTCTTTTTTGTCAATTATAAACTCATTAAACTCATTATTTTGTATAAGCTGCTCTCTTAAACATGAGCTAAAAGTCAAATAAGATTCTTCATTTATATTAGTAACATAATCATTTATAAAGTATGAAGAAGATAAAAAATTAATGTTTCTACCAATTTTTATTTTCTGATAAACACCTTTTCTACCATTAGCCCATTCTTTCGTAAAATTAAGACTCCAAGCTGTTGAAAATAATGTTGGATATAGGATATCTTTATATTTATTAGAATCATTTATTTCAATAAATCTATAAACATAAAAGTAACCTACATTACTCAACTTATTAAATGACCTTTTATAGTTTTCTTTAATGTCATTACTAAAACTTCTAAATATATTTATATTTCGAATAATTTTATCAAAACATCTTTCATCACAATGTAATTTATTATTCTTAATTAAGCGAGTATTTGTTCCATCTCGGATACCTTCTAGAATATTTTTTAAAACACCCCCTCTTTCAGTTGTATCAATTGCTGCCAATTGATATTTAATGAAAGTGTTTACACTGTCTTCATGAAACAGTGGCATATTTAGAATATCTAATATATTAAATTTTAAATATTAGATATATTATTATTATTTTTTCAATTTATTCTACTAAGGTTACTAATTGACATTCATCTGCATAGTTAGACATTAATACACCTGTACTATTTTCTTGAGTGAAGTTTAACTTAGATTTAATTAATAAACCTCTTGTTTCAGAGTTAAATAATAACTCCATAATACCATCTGTACTCTTAACAATTAATGATCTCATTTGTTTTTCAAGAACAAAGTTAGTTCCTGAATAATCAACAGTTTCAAGCATATGATATTTAGTTTGAACTCTATTACCATTTTGTTTGATATTTAAATCTTCAATATCTATGATTAAATTCTCACCATTATAATCAACATAGAAGTATTTAGCATAAGATCCATCCCCTAAGAATTGCGATTTAACATTTATTTTTAATCCTAAACCATCAATCATATTATAAATATTTTCATCATGTGGTAAATCTAATCTATTTCCTCCAAAAGTTAAAACGTGAGGATCTTCACATACACCAGCATCAAACTCTTCTGAAATACAACCATCATTTACATGTAAATCTCTAGCATAACCTTGGAAAACAGTTAAATTAACATTATTACTATCATCTCTTTCAGTAGCCCATCTACTTGGATCAAATGAAGTTAATTCACTAATATCTACTAATTGAACTAATCTTTCTCCTCTGTATTTTAAGAATATTGGTCTAAAAGTTGATTCAATTCTTAATTCAATTAAGTCATCTTTCTGAGCATCATCAAAATCAATATTTACATAGAAACTATTATTTGATGTTTTAAATGCTTGGTAAGAAACTTTGAATGAATTTACATCTTGTTTTAGTAAAATACTAATTTTCTTAATTATTTCAGTATCATCACTTGTAACATCAATTAATGTATCTTGACTTGCTGTATTACTTACTTCAACTTTCATTCCTTCGAAATTTTCATCTAATTCTAACTCAATTCCAACACTTTCACTTAATTTAACTTGGAATTCATTTAATTTTTCAGTATCTTCAATAACAGCTTTTACTTTAGTTTTAATTTCATCTAATTGTGCTGGGTCAGTAACAGAAATTTTAAAAGTTATAATAATAGAACCAGTTGTTACAATAGCAGTTATAAGATCAGCATCAACCCCAATTAATGCAGCAAAGTTAGCAATAGATTCTTCAACAAATTCATTTACAGGTACTACATTATTAGCTGCATTATTTAATATATCAACAAGTGATTGTAATTGTTCTTCTGCATTAGATCCAGAAATTCCTAACTCTATAATTTTTAATTGTAATAAAGCTAAACTTTCTCTAATTTGTGTTTCTTCTTTTGGACTTACAAGTATTTCTCCGTTATTAAATTGAGCTTCTAATGCTTGAAATTTAATTAATTCTAGTCCTAATTGTGAAATTGCTGCTTGTTGTGTTAGTGTTCCTTCTACTAATCCAAATATTACTCCATTTAGAGAATCAGAAATTTCAGATAATCCTGATATTGTTGTAACTGAAGAAATTACAGCTAAAGAATCTCTCATTGAATCTGTAAGATTAAATATTGCAACAACATCATCTGGTATAATTGCAGTAACATTACCATTAGCATCTGTTCTACCTGTAACATTATCAAATTTTACTCCAGTTTCTACTACTTGTGTAGTTGTTGAATCTACAACAGTTACTTCTCTTGTAACTGTATTAGAAGCATTTCCAGCTTCATCTTCAGCAGTATATTCAAATGTGTAAGTTCCAGGAGTATCATTATCAAATCCATTTTGATCTAAATTTACTGTTACATTTAATGTAGAATTCTCAATTATTGATACACCAGCATCTTGATAATTAAATCGTCTAGGTATTTGAACTTTGGAAGATCCATTTAATCTTATAATTGGTGATATATCATCCGATATATTTAATACGTAATCTTTTGATTGTTCTAAAAATCCATCAGTAGCTGTTAATCTAAAGTTAACATCACCTAATACATTTAATCTTCCTCTAATAAAGTAAATTTTATTATCACCAATGTTTTCAAATGATAATGATAACCCATCAGGTAATGTACCATCTACATCTATTTCAATTCTATCTAAATCATTATCATCACCAGAAGTAAATGGAACAAAAATAACAAAATCTTTATTTATCTCAAAGTTAGTTACAGGTAATGGTAATAATAATGGCGCAGCATTTGTAATTGTAACTTGTCTTACAACTGTTCCAACATTTCCAGAACTATCTTGTGCAGAGTATGTAATTTCATATGTACCTGGTGTATATCTGGTTAAAACATCTAAAACATCATCTGCATCTGAGGTTACAGTTATATTCTCACCTGAATTATCAGTTGCGGAAGCACCAGGTTCAACATATGCAGAACCTCTAGTTAACTCTACATTACCCCCAACTAATACAATTTCTGGTGCAATTTCATCTATAATATTAAATGTGATATCAATTGAAGTTGTTAATAATCCATCATTTGCAGTTAATGTAAATGTAAAAGATCCTAATTCATCGGGAATACCTACAATGGAGTATTCATTAGGATCATCACCTGTTTTAACTACACTATAAAATTCACTTTCTACATCATTTGTAGTTACAGTAAAATTAATTAAATCTAAATCATTATCACCATTTGATGATACTGTAAATGGGAAATAATATAATTCTGATAAATTTATTGGAACATTAATATTAGTAGATTCTACATTAAATAATGGTGCAGCATTTGTTACAGTAACTTGTCTTGTAGCTATTCTTTCATTTCCAGAACTATCTTGTGCTTTATATGTAATTTCATATGTACCTGGTACGAATCTATTTAATATACCAAATTCATCAACATTTGAAATTACAGAAATACTTTCACCTGAATTATCAGTTGCTGATACACCAGGTTCAACATAAACTGAACCTCTTGTTAATGTTAGATTACCTTCTATTAATGTAATAATTGGAGCTGTAAAATCAACAACATTTACTGTTCTTACTACTTCTACTGCTTCATTTCCATATAAATCAGTAACTCTATAAATTACTTGATATGTATCTAAAACGGACACATTTACATTACTATCAACTTTAATTATATTAGAAATATCTCCAGAATAATTATCTGAAGCTGTTGCACCCGCATCTATATATTGTGTATTAATTTCTACATTTACTGGATTTTCTCCTAATAATTTAATAATTGGTGCTACTCTATCAACTACTTTTACAGTTCTTATGGCAGTAGATATATTTCCTGCATTATCTTTAGCAGTATAGGTTATTTCATAATCTCCTACCAAAATTGGATCGAAGTTACCAAAATTTGTTTTTACAATAACATTTCCATCTACTATATCTAATGCTGTTGCACCTAAATCTATATATTCATTATTAACATCATGGTTAACTTCTAATGATCCAGTTACAAATATTACAGGGGCAGTAGTATCTACTACTGTTACTTTTCTTGTTTCAATAGCAACATTTCCTGCATTATCTGAAGCGGTATAGGTTATTTCATAATCATTTGGAACTTTGTTATTTATTAATCCAGAGATTGTAACATCAACTGATCCATCTAATGAATCTTCTGCAGTTGCTCTAGGTTCAGTATAATCATCACCTGCTTCTAGCACTAATGGATTATCTCCATTTAATGTAATTACTGGTGCATTAGTATCTACTACTGTAACCTTTCTAACTACAGAATTGAAATTAGAGGATGAGTCACTTATTGAATAGGTTACTAAATATAAACCAGTAACATTTACATTAATAGATTGTAATTCATTTCCAGATGAATCTGTAATTGTAATAACTATATTTGCTGTTATATCATTGCCTGAATCTTCTGCATCCGCTCCAAGTTCTTCATAAGTTCCTGTTGCAGCTTCAACTGTTACATCTGCAGGACCAATTAATTTAATTGATGGTAATGTAGTATCAATTATATTTACAATTCTTGAAACTGATGATGAATTACCTGATGTGTCTTTTGCTACATAATTAATTACATAAGTTTTCCCAGCTTGACCTACATTAATATCATTAGTAGCAGCACCAGATTCTACAATTGTTTTTTCAATAGTTACTGAAGAAAAACTATCAAATGCATTTACACCAGGATCTACAAATTCAGTATTTCTTTCATGGTTTATAACAGCATCACCTAATAATGTAATTACAGGAGCAGTAGTATCAACAACATTTACTGTTCTAATCACTTCAGCTGCAACATTTCCACATAAATCAGTTACAGAATAAATTACTTCATAAGATCCTAAAGCACTTATAATCACATTGTTTTCAACATCAATACTATCTGTAATATTGCCAAAGTAATTATCACTTGCAGTTGCTCCAGCATCTATATATTCAGTACCTGCTTCATGATTTACTTCTGCACTACCTTTTAATATAATAATTGGAGCAGTTCTATCAACAACATTAACAATTCTTGCTACTTGAACTGCAACATTTCCTGAAGGATCAGTTACACTATAAATTACAGAATATGTTCCCAATTTTAACATGTTTACATTATTATTAACTTCAATTCTATTTGTAATTGTACTGTCACTAAAATAGT